>Ga0315909_10000055_pt1 | contig 145753 bp, 152 predicted proteins | sample LakEriMetagenome_11_FD_203527 | JGI IMG/M metagenome (GOLD analysis project Ga0315909, IMG submission 203527) | Freshwater fungal communities from buoy surface, Lake Erie, Ohio, United States - Buoy 2 MA125 | ecosystem: Environmental > Aquatic > Freshwater > Lake | place: USA: Lake Erie, Ohio... | reverse complement strand
AGAGGAATAAATATTAAGGTTATATGAATAACACAATTACAATAACAGAAGCAATATTTATTGTTTCAACAGTAATGAATTTACTGTCGTTTATACTAGTATTTTTGATGTATACCCATATTCTTTCTATAAAGAACACAGTTAATCAACTGAAAGAGGGTATGGGAACAATTATCAGCAGAATGCTGGGTATGGAGCATGTTTTAGCAAAACTTGGAAACTCCTTTACAGAGTTTATGAATACCGCAGGTGACATGCTTGACAAATTTAGTATGATGAGTATGTTTCCGATGGGAAAAGTTTACAAAACGTCGGACGGTAAGTTTGCCGCATCTTCTATTGAAGACTTAATGGATAAAGTAAAGAATTCAAAAAAGGACACGGATTATTTTTCAGATGACGAATTAGACAATTTAAAGAAATTGTTTGAAGTGGATGACGACGACGATGATGACGAAGATGATTACCTTGACAATGAGGAAAATATAAAGTAATGTTACCTTCAGAAAAGAAAATTCGCGCAATGATTAAGAAGTTTCAGAAAAAGACAGAAGCTAAGAAAGCATTGGTAGAAAACAACAAAACCACTAAAGTGGTAGAAGAAGTAGATAGTTCAGAAATATTCAGTGAAATGAAGAAATTGCCATTTACTGAATAACCCCTCCAAGACACGATATCGTACACATATACAAATTATAAACTATATAATGGGTCGTATTAACTTACGGCCCGTTATAAACCTTGCTTATACTTAATTTCTCTTAAAAAGAAAAAGAAGCAAAAAGAAAAATACTATGATATTAGATAATTTTGGATTAGGATGGAAATTAAAATTTGAACAACTCATTCAGTTTACCTTAGATACAGTAAAAGACTCTAAAACTGTATCTATATCCAGATACAAAGGATTATTGAATGTTATATTTGAAGGGGTTGACAAACCATCGCAGTACATATTAGATTCTATATCAACACAGATAAAAAGAGATTCCGCACTTATATGTGAAACATGTGGAGCACACGGAGTCCGAAAAAAAGATCTAACTCTTTTACCAGAAGTAAAATGTTTGTGTTGGAAGTGTTATGCCCTAGAAATAGATTCTAGGGAATCTCATAATACTCGGAAAGATTATCCAGAGGTATAAAATGTTTTGGACAGAAGAAGATATTTCGCCAGTTGTCGATATCGCAAATACTGTATTTGGAACTGTTGGTAACATCAGTATGGAACCAAATACAAACTATAATGTTACTATTGAAACCGCACGATTTGGTAAGGTTTGGTATGGTGATGTTGAGGGTGGAGTAGAAACACTTATTCAAAAAAAGCAGGAATTTGAACGACTTATTGGGGAAAGTGCGGTAATTTCAAATATCTAACAGATTACCACTTGACAAATAAGTAAGACTGTAGTATATTAATTGTATGCTCAAACGAGTAAGGCGAATGAGCACATTTCTATCAACCTTACAAAACTTTAATTAAAGAGGTTACGTATATGGCACGTACAACACGGAATAGCAATTCCACTTATCACATGAATCGTTACTACAACGAATCTGAATTCGCTCGCACCGCATCCAAGATGCGTACTTGGCTTGCTCGTCTTGCCCGTGGTCGCGCTTCTGGTGTAGTTACCGCTGATGATGTTCACACCTTCCTTGACCGTGAAGGAGTTCAGCCGAAGCAAGTTCGTACACGACTTCGCTTCATCAACAGTGTTCTTCGTGAACCGAACTTCTTCCGTTCATCAACCGTGGCGTCCACCCGCCCCGCTGCGAAGGGTCGTTCCATCACCGCATGGACAATCTAATTAAATAATTAAACTCTATAAAAAGAGTTTTATATTTATCAAAATAGAAACGGGAATATCTCTCGTTTCTATTTTGTCTTTTTACGAGAGTATCATGGATATTGAACAAGAAATTGAAAAAATAAAACATGAATTAACAGTTACTATACCGGAAGAATTGGAAGTTGCCATGAACTCCGGTGACTTGAGAGAAAATTCAGAGTTTTCAGAAATTATTAGTAGACAGTATTTTTTAAATTTACGATTAAACCAACTTACTACAAGGTTGAATTCGTGTAAAAAAATTGATATCGGTAAAATATCTAAACACGAAATCGGCGTAGGCTCTATAGTCATTCTTGAAAATGTTCTTGACAAAACTATAAAAACGGTTAATATTGTTGCGTCAGAATTAACTAGTAATTTTTGTAACGAGTGGGAAGAAGTGACATTAAAATCTCCATTAGGATCAACACTAGTTGGTAAAATCTCAGGAGATACTATTCAAGTATATACTCCCAGTGGGAAAGGTATGTATAAAATTTTAAGTTTTAAAACTATCCATGAGAACTTGACATAGCAGATGGTTGTGTGTATATTTCACATTATATAGGAGATAGGTTATGGTCAAACAGACAAATAAAAATCATGTAATAGTAGACATCGGACCATATACAATTCTGATGATATCCGAATTGGTTATGATACTACTAAAGGTAATGAACTATATTAATTATTCGTGGCTATTAGTATTATCTCCTATTGTATTAATTGTTGCAGCCGCATCGGTTATATTATTGTTTACCTTCTTTAGAATTTTAAAGGAACATATGTTTTAGGGCCTGACCGGCTTCGACGGGGTGTAGATGATTAAGCTTTGTGTCTCGTTTGGTAAGACGAGTAAAACAGACCAAAAATACTAACTGGCAACTATAATTTAGCCCTCGCTGCTTAATTGCAGCCTGACGAATTAATCTGAGATTACCGCATAGGGTTAATTTGTTTATTCATGTGGTATAGCCTTGATAGGAACCGTATTCAAGGTGATACTTCGGTTCTATGTTCAGTTTACGTTTGTTAGTTAACGAGAACTGAATGAATTTCAATAACTGACTACACACATAAATCCTTAATAGGAAGCAATCTCGGACAGGGGTTCGATTCCCCTCGGGTCCACTGTAGTACCATATAGGTTTCTGTTAAAGTAATATTACGGAGATTTGTATGTGGCGTATATTTTTATGTAGAATGGGAATACACAAATATTGTCTTGATGACGAAGATATGGTCAGACTAGAAGAAAAAATACGAATACTTCTTTATAGACCAACCACGTTGTATCATTTACGTACATCAAAACGATTAATTGAGCAATACGAAAAAATGATGTATATAAATCACCCATTGACAAATATTGAACGGTATAATAGTTTAGTTAAACTTTGGCAGCACAAATTTAAACTTTGGAAACGGATGTAATATGGTTCTGACACGACGTATTAAAAAACTTTCGAAAGCAATGGTATCAAAAATTTCTGGACGACATGTACTGACCTGTACGGAATGTAATGTCGAGGAAGTAGAAGTACCTGCCGATGTTGGTAAAGTAACGTGCTGTTATTGTGTCCAGAAAATGATTGCACCACCACCCGGTTATAAATCTAAAGATTCTAGTGAATCGAAGAAACCTCGTGGCTGGCATTTCAAGCAATATTATGAGCAGGATGGGATTGTATATTCCAAGGGTCAGATTGTCACAGATCCAGCTGAGATTAAGTTGTTGCGTAAGAATGGAAACTCTAAATCCAAGGATAAGACAGTAAAGACCCCTGCCAAGAAAGTCGGTAGAAAGAAGAAAACTATATCTACTAAGAGTAAAAAACCATGATAGTTCTACCAAATAAATCTGCACTCGTGTGGGAACGATTCTTACGAGAAAATGAGATATTAGTGTATAAGTTTATTATACGGGAAATTAAAAAGAATTTAGATGACCCGGCAGATAAAATTGAGTTATTTAAGTTTGAAGATAATACGATGTTTGCATGGATTCCCAAAAAACGTGTGTTAGACACATTGACTAGCGCACTTGACATATTCATAAAAGCAGAAGAATATGAATATGCACGTAAAACCGATACGTTGATTAAACAATATCACATTAATAAACTAATCTCAGAGAGATGATTTATGGAATTTGAAACAACTAGATGCGTTGTTCTCAATTCCACATATGAACCAATAGCAGTTGTTACTTCTAAACGGGCACTTATTTTAATCCTTGAAGGTAAAGCTATTGTTGTGGAAGAACATCCAACGATGGTGGTACGGTCACCGTCCACTACTTTAAAAGTTCCTATTATGGTTGCTTTAAAGCAGTTCGTTCGCGGTAGAAAAATTTTCAAAACATCTGCAGTCTTAACGCAAAGAAATCTGTTTATACGTGACAATTACACATGCCAGTACTGTACACGACATCGGTCACAGTTCAGGTCGTTTGAGTTTTTAACACGGGACCACATTATTCCAGAATCTAGAGGCGGTAAAGACACCTGGGAAAATCTTGTGACGGCCTGTTCAACGTGTAACAACAAAAAGGCAGATTACGACTTAGATGAAGTCAACATGAAGTTACAGAAAAAGCCAACCGTCCCGACGTTATTCGAGTTGTGGATGAAACACAGTCAAAAGCGCGTTAGTAAGATACTCACACAGACAACATAATATTTCAAAAGGTTATTTATCATGTTAGAAATGCACACAGAAGAAGTTATTCAGGAAAATTATAATAAATTCATGGCATACGTTGAACAGGATTCACGTGCCGAGCAGTTAAAGACTCTGTATAAGGTGTTTGAGACAGAGTTGGTAACTGCGCCAGCATCCGGAAAAGTACAGTTTCATAACTGTTTTCCTGGTGGGTATCTTGACCACGTATTACGTGTGATTGACACATCGTTGAAGATGGCATCCTTATATAAGACCTGCGGTGGATATATTGACTTTACCAAACAGGAATTAATTTTTTCAGCAATGAACCATGACTTAGGAAAGCTTGGTGTTGAGGACCAGCCATACTATATTCCACAGGATTCTGATTGGCATCGAAAGCGTGGCGAATTGTACAAGCGCAATGACCAATTACAGTACTTTAATCCACCCGAACGAGGCTTAATGCTACTTCAGAAGTACGGAATTCAGGTAACGGAAAATGAATGGTTGGCAATCAAACTGTCTGATGGTAATTATGGTAAGGGAAATGATGCGTATTTGGGAAGTGATACCATGAAAGTTAATTTACCCTATATCATTCACTGGGCGGACCACCTTTCTACGAAGGTGGAAAAGGATAAAATTAGATTGGATTTCAACATTTAAAATATTTATACATGTAAGACGCTCTATGGAGGTCTTATATACCATTGTCCAATAGTGGAAATGGTAACGTCCAAATATGGAGATTTTTATGACAAAGTGGACAATTCAGCGAGTACCAAAGTCGGTTATTGAAAAAGAAATGGAATTCAATCGTGACAATCTGGTCAACACTTTTGACCGATTCTTCGATGAAGCATTCCGAGGACAGTTCCCAGACCTCTACAAAGGATTTGGAATTGAACCCTTCAGTAAGGCGGCTTATCCAAAGGTTAATGTTCTTTCATTTGATGATAAAGTTGAAATTGAAGCGGAAATTGCAGGATTCCATAAGGAAGATATTTCCATTCAAATTGAAGATGATGTATTGAGTATTGTTGGAAAAGCCTCCCAACAGGTCGAGCAAACTGATAAATCTGTTTATCTTCTCCGTGAACTCAAACGTAGTTCGTTTAGTCGGTCATTTAGGCTCACTGACCAGTTGGATGCCGATAAGGTTGAGGCAACGTTCAATAATGGGTTACTTTATATTACTATTCCACGAAAAGTTCAAACGCAGGAGACTAAAGCTAAGACGGTGGTAATCAAGTAATTACAATCAAAAATGGAGGTTTAGTATGTGTGGATGTCTAATTTGCCATTGTGGTACCTACACTAACGTAACTGCTAACTGACTAGGGGGTGATCTTTTAACAGTTACGTTCCACCATAAAACCTTAAAATATGGAGCAATAAAAAACGGGTCGCCATCAGCGACCCGTTTTCGTTTACAATGTGTACGTATTACGTGGCTACAGATACAGCCCATCCCTTTGCAGTCAAATTATCAATCGCATCTAATCCAGTTTGATTCGTAATTGCTGCGTTAGTTCCACTGTAATTATTAACAAAGTCAGCATATCCGTTCGTCAACCCATTTGCATCCAGTGCAACTAATATTTGTGTTATCATACTTTCCGATAGGGCACCATCTCTCAAGTCAATTTCAAGTAAATTGGGTAATGTAGTAAACGTCAAAGAAGTTAAATTAGTATTATCAGCATACAGTATTTCTAAATTGGGTAGAGTTGATATATCTAATGTAGTAATCGGTTGGTAAGGTAGTTCTAACCTAGTTACATTCGGGAAATTGCTAAAAGAAATGGAATTAATGTATTGCGAATTGGTATTAGGACCAATTAGGCCAGCAACTAATAGTTTACTAACATACGTAGAAGGATTTACGTTAATGACAACGGACGTGGTTCCGTTAAGAAATGTGGGAATTGCTCTGTAAATATCAAATTCATACAGTGAATTATCAGTGGTATATTCTGTATAAGTTGCAGAAAATCCATCGTCGAAGTTTGCAGTAATCAAAGTATTATTTAATGTTGCCAAAACTTCCGATGATTCCGGAAAATAAACTCTGAAATTAAAGTTCCACCCAGGAGGAAAAAGTGTCTCCTCAATAAATTCAACACCCATTAAGATTTGCCCACCGGATGTAGGCTCTTCTTGAATTTGTAAACTTGATTGACCACCCCCGGCCGCCGCTGCGGTATTATTCACGGTTACTTGCATTGCTTGCTGTTCCATTAAATAATAATTGTATCGTTTTAATTGTTCATTTAACGGAAGTCTTCTGATATAATCTAGTTGAACAAAATGTTGCCAACTCATAGTATCTAGTATAATCATAGTAATTCTGATTGGTTGGAGTATATATAATATATAGTGTTCTATCCATTCCTTTTACCAAAATTCAATGAATACACGAACATCACTTATTACGGCAACGTCACTAACAGCCACATTTGTGGCTTTATGTGCGGCTATTTTCTCTGTCACGGGCATTGCAAAATTATTTGCAGGTGCTGCACTTAGTGCGGGAATTATGGCATCTGCATTAGAGTTAGGAAAAATCGTGAGTATTTCATTCTTATATCAATATTGGAAAGAAATTCCAAAAACTCTTAAATATTATTTATCGACTGCTGCTGTCATATTAATGATTATTACATCCGCCGGTATCTATGGGTATTTATCGTCTGCCTACGCTAAAGTGGCCGCTACACCCCTAGCGTTGACCGCTAACATCGAAACAAACCAGGGTAGGATAAACAGTATCGACCAAGATATTAAACGTAAGGAAGACCGTCTTAATCAATTAATAACTCTACGGTCCCAACAAGAAACACGATTGGACCAATTAGTTTCTAAGTCAACGTCGGGTAACAGCAGTTCTATTAGGATAGCACAAAATGCGTTAAATGCGGCAGACAAAAATGTTACGAGTTTACAAAACGAAATAACCAACCTTTCAGCTCAGAGGGATAGTTTAAATGGCCTCAATATTAGCAAACGTGTGGAAATTGAAACAAATGGTGATATCGGGACTTTCGTCTATATTGCAAAAATATTGGGAACTGACCTTGATACGGTGGTCAAATGGTTCACGTTCGTCATTGTTTTAGTATTTGACCCGTTGGCAGTTGCTCTCGTAATTGCTGTAAATTTTCTGTTAAAAGGTAGTACGGATAGTGATGAAAAGGTATATACCATATATTCCGATGAAATCGTAAACGACCCACCTACGTCGGAAGAAGAAAGTATCGTAGTAGAGGTACCGCAAGAACGAGTGGAATTTACAAATCCCAATTTTGATTGGAGTAATAAAGAACTTTGGGAAAATAATCAAAATGCAATAAACTATTATAACAGTCGTATAAATTCACGGATTTAATACTTGACATTGTATGTGTGATTTGGTAGATTACAATCATCTCAACTAATAGGTTATTTACATGCCCCATAATGTCGGTTATTGTTGTATCAATATGACGTTGCAGAAAAAGAAAATCACCACAGGTAGAGGTATGATTCAACGTACTTTCAAAGAGAAAGGCTTGAAGTATGCCTCTGAATTGGCACTTCTTAACGCCAAAGACCTTGTGAAGATTATTGAATGGAACTACGAAAATGACGTAGAAGTCTTTCGTATGGGTTCTGGAATTTTCCCGTGGGGAAGTGAATACGATGTACGTAACCTCCCCGATTATGATGAAATTGCCGACACACTGGTGCTTGCTGGTCAACTTGCAACATTCCGCAGTCAACGTATTACTGCTCACCCCGACCACTTTGTCAAACTGGGTTCCGTAAAAGACAAAGTTGTAGAAAATTCCATCAAGGATTTGGAGTTACATTCTACTGTGTTTGACCTCATGGGATTGAGCGCAACACCATACAACGCATTGAACATCCATGTCGGTATGAACTTTTCCAAAGAAACCGCCGACCGTTGGATTGCTAGTTACAACCGACTTTCCGAAAATTGTCGAAATCGTATGGTTGTAGAAAACGACGATAAGCAGTCGGCCTTTTCTGTAAAGCAGTTGTTCGAATATATTCATGCACGAACAAGTATTCCGATTACATTTGATTATTTTCACCATCAATTTCACCCAGATGGGTTGACAACCGAAGATGCAGCAAAACTTGCGGCAAGTACATGGCCTCGTTCAATTACGCCACTCTTTCATTATAGTGAGAGTAAGAATCTCAACGAGAATGTAAGTGGTAACCCACGTGCTCATGCAGATTATGTGTTCAATAAAATTGAAGACTTTGGACTTACCTTAGATTTTGACCTTGAGGCAAAAGCAAAAGAACTGGCACTATTCAAGTATCGGAGTTTACCATGATGATTAGTTTTGCAATTACTACACACAACGAAGGACAATATATTCAAGACTTATTGGACCAATTGGTTCCGTTTTGTGAAACGTCTGGTGATGAAATTGTCGTGGTTGATGATTTTTCCACTGACCCATTTACGATTAATGTGTTAGAGGGATATGAACGAGCTGGCTCTATTAAGCTTCATCAACATGCCTTAAACAAAGATTTTGCCGGTCATAAAAATTTCTTGACAGAACAGTGCATGGGTGATTATATTTTCCAAATTGATGCAGATGAAACGTTCAATCCAAATCTATTAACATATCTACACGATATCGTGGACAACAATGGCATTGATTTATTCCTCATTCCTCGCGTCAATGTAGTAAACGGGTTAACCGATGATGATATTAAACGTTGGGGATGGCAAGTAAACGAACATGGGTGGGTCATGTTCCCCGATTATCAGACTCGTTTATATCGTAATCATGTAGATATTAAGTGGGAAGGTAAGGTCCACGAACGTATTGTCGGTCATAAGACGCAAGCACCACTTCCCGCCGAAGAAGAATGGTCACTTTATCATATCAAGGATATTGACCGACAGAGAAAGCAGAATGAACTGTATCAGACTATTGTGAGGTAAATATGAAAACGGCACTAACATATGACGATATAACATTACTTCCGTCATACAGTGAAATCGAATCTCGTCAAAATATTGACCTAACAACACAGTTGACTACTAATTATTCTCTTAGGGTTCCGTTAATTGCCTCGCCAATGGATACGGTCTGTGACGGTTTTATGGCTGCAGCAATGGCCGAACTAGGGGGAATTGGATGTATTCATCGGTTTATGCCAATTGAACCACAAGCACATGAAGTAGTATCTACCAGTAGACAGGTGCGGCTAAATTCAACATGGACGCAACATGTTATGGCAGCAGTCGGTGCAAATGGTGATTATTTAGAACGAGCACAGGAGTTGACAAAAGCAGGTGCTAATGTTATATTAATAGATGTGGCACATGGACACCATAAGTTCGTAAAAGATGCTATAACCAATCTAAAAAAACATCTACCCGTTCATGTAGATATTATTGCTGGAAATGTTGCAACTCAACAAGCCGCAATAGACCTTGAATATTGGGGAGCAGATGCAATCCGAGTGGGTATTGGTGGTGGTTCATTATGTACTACCCGAGTAAAAACTGGGTTCGGTGTTCCAAATGTTACATCCCTTGAAGATTGTAGTGACGTAGTAACGGTACCAGTTATTGCTTGCGGTGGCATTCGTAACAGTGGTGATATTGCCAAGGCACTAGCAGTTGGAGCCAGTTCGGTTATTTTAGGGTCACTGTTGGCAGGTACCAAAGAAGCGCCTGGTGCAATTATAGAGAAGTCAAACGGTCTGTATAAACGATACCGTGGAGCGGCATCTTTGGAAACAAAAACGGTACACGGGCAAGCACCTAGAAATGTTGAAGGTGAATCAACCGTTGTACCATTTAAAGGTTCTGTCAATTTCACAATTGAAAGATTACTTGATGGGCTACGTTCAGCTCTGTCTTATGCTGGAGCAAATAACCTTCAAGAGTTTCATCCAGAATATGTGGTGGTCACCAATGCTGGTGCACGGGAGGGTCAACCACATCTACTAACGTGAGAATATTATGATGAAAAAACTAATTTTTATAAGTGTTTTGGCATTAGCCGTATTTATCACCGATAAATTACCCAACGTCACAGTAAAAAAGATTCCAATGTCCCAACCAACGCAGGTTGAATTATTCATGAAACGAGTGGCATACATTGAAAGTGGTGGAAATCATAAAATTACAAATGAATTTGGTATGATGGGTAAGTATCAATTTAGTCCAGGTACAGTAAAAGCGTTGGGATTTAATACATCACAAAAGCAATTTTTACGAGATTCCAAGTTACAGGATAGTGTTATGTTAGCTTACATGAAAGCAAATCACCGAGAACTTGCCCCGTTGATTAGAAAATATAATGGTAAGGTCGTAAACGGTGTGAAAATAACACGAGCTGGAATTTTAGCCGGTGCACATTTTGCAGGTAGTGGTGGGGTACGTGCTTTCTTAACGGGTCGAGGTGCAAATATTGCTGATGCACGAGGAACAACCATTACAAAATATATGAGTTATTTCAGTAACTTCAACTTACCGCAGATATGATGATATTGACAGTATTTTTAGCAGTCTTATGTTTGATACTTTCTTATGTAGTGTGGAACTTAACAAAAAAGATTTCGGTGTACGAAGAGAGTATAGAAGAATTCTATTCAGCATTAACCGTAACGTTAGCAAACATGCGGTTAATAGATTCAAGGCAAATGTTTGAAACCGATGACGAGGTTGGGACTGTATTTCAACAGTTAGTTGATATACTTTCCAACCTTCGTCCTATTTTATATGGGGTAGATGTAGATGAAAACAAAGAAAACTGATTTGGAAATTCGTAGAGCTAAATTAGGTAAGATGTATTTTACCGATGAAACTGAAAAGGCAATTGTGAAGTTTAATAAAATGGATGATTTGGAGGAACGAGAAATTATCTTTCGTGAAAAAATTCATCCAGCAATAGATAAACTTGCCGAAAATGTTATCAATAGATTTAAATTTCCCTATATAGATGGAAATTTCGAAGACATAAAAAATCAAGTGGTATCGTTCTTAGTGTTAAACCTACACAAATATACGGAGAACAAAGGAAAGGCATTTTCGTATTTTTCGGTGGTGGCAAAAAACTATCTAGTGTTACATAATAATAACTCGTACCGGGATGAATTGCGGTCAACGCATATAGTTGACCCGTCCAGTGACGAGTCTTTCTTATTAGAAGAGGTGCTCACTACAAAACCAGAGGTAGAATCATCTCAAAGGGATACTAGTGATTTTATGGAGTTATTGATTCAATATTGGGATTTTAATTTGGACCGCATTTTTAAGAAAAAACGTGATAAGGAAATTGCAAATGCGGTTGTTGAATTGATGAAACGGGCAAATACTATTGAAAATTTTAATAAAAAAGCCTTATACGTGCTGATACGTGAGATGACGGATAATAAAACAGTGCATATAACCAAAGTTATCAATAAAATGAAAGCACACGTACTACAGCAAATGAAAGAATATCGTAGGTCAGGACATTTATCCGATCCATCCATGTTTTTCGTCTGTAATCAATAAAAATAACTATTTATAAATCAGACACTTTAAGGTAAATTATATGTCCTTAGACACAGAACTTTTCGATGGAAAAACATTATCAGACTTGTTTTCAGACATCTATAAAAATACAGATAAAAAGCGACAACAAATAGACCAACTCGTATTAAGTATGTTAAAATTAATACGAACGCCTGAAGACGCTGCCGTGCTGGGCCCAGTGGTTAAAGATTTTCTAGAGGTCAATGTTAAAAACGATGAACATTTAGTTAGACTGGCTCAAATTGCACAAAGAATAGTCTCAGTTGGAACGAAAAGTAATTCTGCAGGCGATATGTTGAGTGAAGAAGAAAAATTGCAATTATTAAATAATATAAAAACTGATTTTGAAACGGTTATTAATGAACAATATGAACTAGAACAGTCCATTCAACAACTGAACAAATAATATGGCATCTGGGAATAGATACGTTACTAGAACAAAACCTTCGGGTTTATTAGCAACATCAACAACAAGTGATTCTGCAAAATCAGTAACTAAATCCTATTACGAAGCAATTGTGGTGGATGTGATTGTTGATCATTTCCACCCACAATACTCCGCAGATGGTTATAATGTCGGTATGATAAAGGTACGAATTTTTTCTGTACATGATGGTAGAGATGACGAGTTGTTGGATTGGGCAGAACCAATGGATACAACTATACAAGAATTACCATTACTTGGAGAGTTTGTTGTATTGCATAAGTTTTTAGGTAACTTTTTCTATATGAGAAAGGTTAATATTGCACATAGACTGCAAGAAAATTCAATGTTAAAATTGAATGACGCATTAAATAATCGTTCTAAAAAATTAAGTTCACCCACTACGTCCGGTAATGGTGAAATTGAGTCAGAACCGCATCAATTTGGTGAATACTACAAACCTGATAGTAGAGTACGTCCTTTGAAGCACTTTGAAGGAGATGTATTATTTCAAGGTCGAATGGGACACTCTATACGGTTTGGTTCAAGTCAAATAGATCCAAGTAGTAAAGGAATGGCTCCTAATTTGATACTAAGAACTGGACAAGCAAAGGACGTTGAAACTGACGCATGTACAAGCGACAAAATCTTCGGATTAATTTTGGAGGATGTGAATAAAGATGCATCATCTATATGGATGACATCAGACCAAGTAATTCCATACGAACCCACTACAATAAATGTAGGTTCATTTTATAGATCTATAAAAAACCCACCACAGCAGTATGATGGTGCGTCAATTATATTAAACTCCGACCGGATTGTATTGGGTGCAAAGAAAACGCACATCATGATGTTTGCCCAAGAAGAAATTTACTTGAACAGTTTTAAAAATACGGCAGTAGATACCGACAGTAGTATCATATTAACTGCAAATATTGATATACGAAATTTGGCAAGCAGAAACATTGACAATATTGCAGACAATGATTATACGATATCTGTGGGTAATAACGTGTCGATTATTGCAGAAAACGCCATATCCTTTGTAGCAGATAAATTATATTTTGGTAGTGTAACGGGTGATGCTGAACCTATGGTCGGTGGAACAAGTTTATCGAAGTGGTTGGCGAGACTCATCGTAACCTTGATGGGAACGCCTTCAGCAGTACTTCCATGGGTAGATGCAACTACTACCATAGTCCCTCTCCCAGTCCCGGGCCCGGCTACTGCAGCACATGTAATCACGCCCGTTGGGCCGGGATTATTAAATCCAGATATTATGGCGGGACTGATTAGGTTATATGGAGAGTTAGTACTGCCAAATCCTGGTCAATCTATTCCAACCGCATTTTCGGGTGCTCCGTTTAACAGTGGAGATGGATTTGTTAAGTTAGGAAATGAAGTGCCTGAGATAGTAGAAAATAACTTTAAAACGGGTAAACCGACAGTTATTGAAAACAACACATGGACATTAACTGATAACTACTATAGGACCGTATAATATGTCAGATGCAATATCCAATGCAATTAATGTAACAAAAAAGGCTGCCACTGGAGCAGCATCATCTGCGGCAAATGCTGCAGCCTCCTCTGCAGCTTCTGCGGCCACAGCAGTAATACCACCTGCTGCAGGTGCGGCTGCAGAAAAGTTAAAAAAACTACCAAGAACGAAAGACCCTGAATTATTAAAGCAACAAGCAAAAGCAGAAGCACAAAAGTTAGTCGGAGAGCAACAAACTAAGTTGGAGCAAGAAAAGGATAAAAAAATAGAAGAACTAAAAGATAAAGCGGCATTTCTTGGGCCATTACTTGCAGCAGGTTTGGCATTATATCTAAAACCTCCTATTTTAGATCCAAAAGTATTAGCAACAATTGTTTTTTTAAGAGCACAAAAAGAGTTACGAGAATTGAAACAGAAAGTAAGTAAGCAAAATTTAAAAAAAGCAAAAGAAAATTTTACATTTCCGATGAAACCACCGACATCGTTGACGGCACTTCCAAGTATTCCAAAGCCACCAACGATACCAAAATTACCAACACTCCCGTTATCACTACCAACGGTAAAAGAATAACCCTCACATACAGGACATTTATATGGACAGGCAATTATTAAAAGCATATATACGAACTATAGTTGAAGAAGAGGTGAAGCGTGTATTACCAGAACTTCTTGCTGAAGCAGTTGTTGAAATAAAACAACTTTCTGAGAATAAAACGCAACCACCCCAGAAAAAACCTACCTTGGACCGAGGTAGATTATCTGAACTCATGGGTCTTACATATGATGGAGAGACGTTACGTGCAACTACAAACAATATGGCGGTACCGTTACCAGAAAATGCACCAAGAGATGTTGATCCAGAAGTAGTGAAGGCGGTTACTAAAGATTATTCACAGTTAATGAAGAAACTAAAACTCACTTGAGATGATATATGGCGCAGGGCATAGGAATTACTCTACCCCTTAAATTGGGAAATACTGGATATTTTGAACAATCGTTCGATACGTTAACACAAGTTAAGTCAAATTTTATAAATCTGATACTTACTAGAAAGGGGGAACGAGTTCATCAACCCGAATTTGGTTGTGGTATCCATGATTACTTATTTGAGCAACTTACCGCTGAAAATATTGAAGGGGCACGACTGTCGGTGGTTGACGCAGTAGAACGATGGATGCCGTTCTTAGAACTGGTACAATTTGAGTTAAATTCTGCACCTATTGACATCGATAACAATAGACTACAATTATACGTGGGATATAGGCTCAGAAGAAATCCGAATATTAGAGATACAATAATTTTGACGTTTTAGGAGATAATTAATGGCAGTAAACCAATCTATAACTAAAAAATTTACACCAAATTTTAAAGATGTAAATTATTTATCAAAAAATTTCTCCGAATTCCGTCAAAATTTGATTGAATTTGCTAGAACGTACTATCCAAACACGTATACGGATTTTAATGAAGCGTCACCTGGCATGATGTTTATGGAAATGGCAGCATATATCGGTGATGTAATGTCATTTTACATAGACAATCAATATAAAGAAAATTTACTACTGTTCGCCAAAGAAAGGCAAAATGTTGTAGCAATATCCCAAGCACTTGGATACAAACCAAAATTAACTGCAACTTCTACGGTGGAAGCGACCATATATCAGATGGTTCCAGCACTCGGCGCATTAAACAATTACGAACCGGATAAACGATTTTTTTTGAGAGTACTGACAAACTCTAAATTTTCTACAGACGTTCCTCCGATACAATCATTTAGGTCAATTCAAGATGTAGATTTTGCAGACGCGTCGGGTAGAACAATTAGAATTCTTTCCAGAGATATCAATAATGCACCTACAATGTATGTGGTATCTAAAAAAATAAAATTAGTGTCGGCAGATTTAAAAACAGTCACATTTACTTTTGGCTCTGCACAAAAATTTACGAGAGTAGAAATACCAGATTCGAATGTCGTTTCAATTGTTGGTGTAGTTGATAGTGAAAACAATCCTTGGTATGAGGTTGATTATCTCGGTCAAGATTTAATTCTAGAAGAAAAAAATATTTCTACACGTACGCCTGATGGATTTTTTGCAGAAGATACACTGGAAATAAACTCACTACCTCCTGCAAAATTGGCAGTGTTGCGTAGAAAACCTAGAAGATTTACTACTCGTGTAAATTCAAATTTAAAAATGGAATTATGGTTTGGGTCTGGAACTAATAACTTAGATGATGAACTAGTAACACTTAACTCCGGACAAATTGCAAATACAAAATATAATCAAGGAATTGCAAACGTAAGTTTAGACCCTTCAGATTTCTTACAGAGTGATAGTTTTGGATTGGCTCCGGCAAATACCACATTAACAGTGACGTATTTAGTTGGTGGTGGAATTGAATCAAATGTGGCATCAAATACCATAAATAAGGTAGATTTTCCATTAATTGCAAATTTGGGGTCCGATTACACTGCAGCAGAACAAAATTTATTTGCTGAAGTGGTGGCTAGTTTAGCAATAAAAAACGAAGAACCTGCTAGGGGTGGCGGTAATATAGAAACTGTTGAAGAAATTCGACAAAATGCCTTAGCATTTTTTAATGCACAAAACAGAGTAGTTACTGATAAAGATTACGTGGTTCGTTCGTTGGCAATGCCATCCAAATTTGGACAAATATCAAAAGTATTTGTTGTCAGAGACGAACAAATTAGCGAAATAGAATCTCAAAATCCAGAAACGTTGCTAGTAAATAATGACGCAAATCCGTTTAATAATAGAACGTATGTATACGATCCAGTTGCTCCAAATTCAATCAATTTGTACGTATTGGGATATAATGCCGAACGGCGTTTAGCACCACTTAACGCATTAGTTAAGAAAAATTTGGCAAAATATTTAGAACAATATCGTATGTTGACAGACGATGTAAATATTATTGATGCATTTGTGGTTAATATTGCAGTGGAATTTCGTATCATCGTGTACAGAAATTATAATATGAATGATGTAATTGCCCGATGTATCGATGCAATTAAACAATTTTTCAATATAGACAAGTGGCAAATTAATCAACCAATTATTATGAATGATTTACGATTAACAATTGGGTCAGTGGAAGGAGTACAAACGGTCACCGACGTTATTGTTACCAACAAATATAAATTCAAAGATGGAAGAGATTATTTCGAATATCGATATCCTATCGATGAGGCAATTGAAGATGACATTATCTATCCATCGCTTGACCCGTGTATATTTGAAATACGATATCCAGAAACCGATATTGTGGGCTACGCTAGACAATAGATGAGATAATATATGAGAACGTTTTTATCACCCACACAAGATACCACAATATATCAACGATACCCGACCATTAATACCGGTTTGGATGAAATTTTAGAAATTGGTAAGTTAACTCGTACGCTTGACGGGGATGTTATGTATGCATCCTCATCAGTCCGTGCATTAATTAATTTTGATATACCATCTGCGCAGCAATATCCAAGTAATGCAAAATATTATTTACATTTTCGTATAGCAAATGCAAAAAATGTAAAACGTTATCAGCAATTAAACGTATATCCGATATCAAGTAGTTGGGTAGAGGGTAGTGGATATTTTTATCAAGATGTGAAAAATATGCAAGATGGTGCAACATGGAGTGAGTCTGACAGGTTGGTAAATTGGACAACATCTGGCAGTGATTTTGTATCTACTCCAAGTGCTTCATATGTAATGAAAAACGTGCCTATCGAAGATATTAAGATTGATGTTACAAGTATCATTGCGCCCGTTGTATCTGGTAGTACATCGTTGTGGAATGGATTACTAATAAAATACCCCACGGGGGATGAACTAGATCAGAACAATAAAGGAAATATTAAAGTATTTTCTGGAAATACTCACACCATCTTTGCACCTAAGCTAGAAATTGTGTGGTCGGACCAGCAATTCCAAACGGGAAGTTTGAAACCAATACGTAACAGTAACGTGTCGATAATACCACGCAACATCAAAGAGGCATACACCCGTGGCGAGATAGATAAGGTGTATTTGGTTACCAGAGATTTATATCCAGATAAAAAATACGACTCCGTACAACGATATCGTAATACATATTATTTACCGTCGCAATCATATTTCAGAATAACCGATGATGTCTCTGGTACAGTGTTGTATGATTTTGATCAATATTCTGCAATTAGTTGTGATGTGTCGGGTTCATATTTCGTACTGGATACATCCGCATTGGAAATAAATCGATATTACACCGTGGATATAAAAATTAAATCCGGTAGTTTAGTGTTCTTCCCAGAATTTAAATATACATTCAAGGTAGATGCCGATGAGTAATTTTTTAGATTCATTCCTACAAAAATTTTTGGTGACATTACCAAAAAATAATGATGACATCATTACAGTAACAACTCAAAATTTTTCTCAAGAAGGTGACATATTTACCGTAGATACACGGGTTATAAATCCTAGTGTAATACCGACTACACAATCACTGGCAGAATTACAACCTGAAATTTCCTATACCCATCCGTTTAAAATTGTAACTCCGTTGGATTATGACGGGTCAACCATTATAGTCAGTCCAAATATTGAAACGCAGCCAACTGCATCACAAGGATATTATGTTCCTATTTATTTTGAACGATATAATAGAGAAGTAATGGCTAACATAGATAGAGATTTTACTGAATTAACACTAGTTTTTATTAGCGGTGATGACACCGTGGAGATTGGTTAATATATGCCAAATCAAACTAATTTTCGAAGTGATATTACCACCAAGACAGATATACGATTTTTAGCGTCTAGAGTAGTAAATAATCCAAGTGAATTAATTCTATTCGAAGAAATACCTGCCAGTTTTGGGTATGACAATAATGATAACGTAGAATTACATTTCTACTCTCTTATAACAAATGTGTTAGTACTAAGTATTACTGTCAAACTATCGGATGACGTATTAAAAGTGCATACTGTGAAGTATGCGGATAATACGTATAAAAATTACTTACGAATTGACTTTACTAAATTGTTTATAGATAAAAACATTATTCTAGTATCAGGTGATTACAGAGTTGCAATCAACTTTTTTGCCGATGAAATTGGTACATATGAAAACAAAATTTTAAATATAGATGTAATATCAGATTCTAGAACAGAAGTACAATTATCATTTAACAATTCAATTGACGCTCCAGCAATACGAAGTAATAATGTTTTAGCAAAAGAGTTTGTTGAAAAGGCATTCAATAAAATTGATGCAGCAGGAGTTGCAGAAAAGATATTTAAATCGGGTGTTCAATTAAACGACTCCACTGAAGGGGTAACTGCACGTAACATCATAGAACGCATAGAAGTGGTTGACCAGACATACGAACAAACAATAGGTAAAATTGACCGATTGGGTATACTCAGTGAGTTTGAAAATGATTTAAATGAATTTGTTATGAATTTATATCAATATGTGGTAGAAGAAATAATTATTAAAGGTGACGAACGTATACAAGAAGATGAATATAGAAATATTATAGAAAAAGTAGTTAATGAAAAAATTAATACGTTTTCGAATAGTGCAGACAGACGAATACAAGTTAGTTAATATTATTTAAATGGAATATATACATGGCTATTGGTGACAGTTGTAGAACAGACTCAGATTGCAATTCAAATACCTTGTTTGACACGGCGCTAATTTGCGTTAGCGGGCAGTGTAGAGAGGCTTCGTCTGGTGGAGGGTCATCAAGACCAACACCGACGCCAACGACTGCACCAGTTCAAACCAGTGATTGTGATGTTGCGGCACAAAATTGCCCACCTGGGTCTGTATGTGTGTTCCAAGGGGTAACTCAAACGGGAGGAGTAGTTGGAATTGGTGTTGGAATGGGGACGGGGATAAATTTTACACCAATTTATAGATGCGTTCCAGTGATTCTCCCCACGCCAACACCAGTACCACCCACACCAACACCAAGTCCAACACCAGGCCCAACACCAACACCAACGCCCACACCAACACCGGGCCCGTCACCAACGCCTACACCAACACCGGGTCCGTCACCAACGCCTACACCAAGTCCAACACCAGGCCCAACACCAACGCCAACAGTGACGGGTCCAAGGCCAACGCCAACGCCCACGGCTGTCATAATAACACCAACGTCAACACCGCAAGTACCACCAACACCAACGCCAACTGTGGTACCATGGAGACGTTGTATAGATGGTACACTTAGTACAGCACCAATACCTACAGATTATAGGTCTGCTAACTATTTAGGGGTTGAAGGTGGTATTTGTTGGGAACCAACTACTATAGTAAGTTTTGAACCGGATTTAAATATTGCATTAAATTTTATATACAATAGAGGCACCAACAGGTATCCACCCCCTCAAGTTATTAGGGCATTTAATCCTTCGTACGCGAGTACTTTTCTCACAACGTTCCAAACCAATCCGGAAATTGTTATAACACCTAGTACACTTACGTTGACACCTAGAGGTTCAACAACATTTACCGTAGGTATACGGTCGGAACTATATGATAAATTAGGTGACGGGGATTCAAGAATTAAATTAAATGTAGATATAACGGAACTTTAATATATGCCTCTAAAAAATTTCACAACGGGCCAAGTACCATACTTGGAAAATTATACACCATTTCCAGAAATTGCAGAAATAACGACTGTTGGAGATATGTTTACGTATGATTTGGCGCCAAATACTAATCCAACTATTATAGAATATGCGTTGGGAACGGACAATTCATATGTTGCTACACTTAATATACGTAATATTACTGCAAATGTTGATTTGGAAGCGGTAATTACGTATTCCAAAGATTGGTTTATTTTAAAGACTTCAACCGATGCGGTATTCGAAGATGCAGCAAATAATACGACGAAAATTACAAAGACGTTTAAACCGTCAGAAATACTAAATATTGATATTATGGTAAATAATTTTGTATTAGATTTGGCTCAGTTAGACAATCAACTTACTTCTATAAATGTAGCAGTAACAAATATAACTAATACGGATATTGCCAGAAGAAATGTTACTATTCAACCGTATAATCGCCGTGTACTTCCAAATTCGTTGAGGATAGAATAATATGAGTAATATAATACCTCTCACGGAAGCAGAAGCACTTTCTTTAGAAACTGCTAACGAGATTCCTCCAAATTACGTTAGAATACGTACCACGTTGGGTGGATGGGTGTGGGTGGACGAACAGCGATATCCTCAACTAGCAAACAATTATAGAACAGGTGTATTAACCGGTGGTGAAGCAGCACCTGCCGGTGTCTACCTACGTGCATTACCACCCGATCGAACTCCACAATCGCAAAGTGCCAGTATACCACCCAATCAAAATACGTCAAGTACAAACACATATAATAACACGGTCACAACAACTGCAGTATTAAGAAGCAAAATTAAGGTCAATCTAACATATCCTATTAAAATAAGGGTTAATCCTGAAGTAACGGCACGGCAAACGGCAAATGTTCAGTACCAGTTTCAATTAAAAGTAGATTTAATTGATGTGAACATTTCTCAGCCACTGATAAGTGCATCATTTGATTTCTTAAACGCTGCAATTAGAAATTATATAGATGAGGAGCGTGAACTTAAGACATTATTAAACTACGGTGACGATAAACAGACAGTAGTGGTTGCACAGCGATATGGTCAACGAGATTTAAATACCGTAAATACTATTCAATTAAAATTATTGCAACCAATTCCCGACGAAATACAGACACAGACACCTGTGTTTTTGAGTAGAGAAGTTGCAAAAACAGTAATTGATAAAATTAGAGTACGATTCCCTCCACAGATAGATACAACACCATACTTAAGACCAAAAAATTTAGGAGTAGCAACAGACTTTAGTCTCGGTAAGAGTTTAAACAATGTTACATTAAAATTATTATCACTGCAAACGGGTTCTGTAGGTGCAGACGACCTATATAAGAATAAAACGTTTGAGGACGAAATATTCAGAAAGTGGTACTCATACGACTTTGACTCCGCAGAACTAAATCTAGATTTTACAGACTATAATAAGTTTGTTTTTTATGGCTCTGCAACAATGCGTTTGCAGGCATTTAGAGAAAAATTAAAACTTATAGAAAACATCGAATATAACAGACAACAGTTTCTATCGTCATCTGTATATTCAATGCAAACATCTTCTGCTGCAGCAATTTTTATTCAAGATAAGAGTGCGCAATATGCGCTGGAAAAAGAAAACATCATTCGTTCATTTGATAGATATGAACAACACTTATACTTCACATCGGGGTCTACACTGCCATATACAGCATCTGCGTGGTATGCAGATACTGGAACGGAATTTAATTCTTCGTCATATTGGCCAAAAATAGGAAATGTGATTGCACCAGTGTATAGTCCTGAAGTAGAGGAGTGGTTTAGTACACAACTTGAAATTGCACAACGATACGATGAATTTAATGAAAATAATTTAATTAATACTATTCCAACGCACGTACGTGAACATGAGGAAAATTCTCCTTATATCACTTTTGTGACCATGATAGGACATTTCTTTGATACATTAAAACCATACGTTGATCATTTCCCATACATATACGACCGTGGTCTGGACCCAAATCAAGGATTATCGAAAGATTTAATCAATGAAATTGCAGAAGCAGTTGGATTTACTATGCCAACGGTTAATTCAATATATAATCTTGCCGATAATATTCTTGGAACTTTAGAGGAAGAACCTCGTCGTGACATTACGGCAGAAGTGTACAAGCGATTGTTACATAACTTACCGTTCTTCGTAAAATCCAAGGGCTCCAGAACATCGCTATTAACTTTAATAAAAACATTAGGCTTTAAAAATTCATTAGTAACTGTACGAGAAACTGGTATAGCAAGTTCAGGCTCATTTTATATTTTTGACGAAAATTCGACGGGATTGTATTTTAGTGCATCAACTGCAGTGAGTTCAAGTACAACGTCATCAATGATGCCGTATATACAAATTCCAATGCTGAACAATCCAGAAACATTACAACTGAATTTGGCATTGGATACCAATAAAATTACAACTATCATCAATAGTAATAATGGATGGGAGTTATTAGCCGTACCTCATCCATCTATACCAAAAATTGGTAGACTTGAATTACGTAATACGTCTGGGAGTTCTTCAATAATTACTAATTACGAAGAAATATTTGATAATGAATTATTCAATATTGCATTACGTAGTACTGTCGATGAAACAAGTTTACGTTTGATAAAAACTGAAGGCGATGATATATTATTCGATTCATATACAACTGAATCTGTCACATTCAATTCGGCTTGGCAAAATACACAGACGATATATCTCGGTGGTATAGGTACACTGTACGGGAATTCTTCATTCGTAGGTACTATCGATGAGTTCAGACTATGGAATGATTCTGTTTCTGATGAAATGATATTAAATACTGCCTTTGATCCAGGTTCAAATGCAGGAGATACATATACGTCGGCAGTTGAAAACCTACTGGTACAACTGTCATTTAATAAGATTGATACCGATCTACTCGTATCAAGTTCATTGTTATTAAATGAGACTTCTGTACCAATTAATCAATTATTACATGTATCTGCGTCAAACATATCAACGGGAAGTATTGCACGATTTAATAGAGTTATTCGACAGCTAGTGCCCACGGTTGGAACGACATCATATATATCTAATAAAATAAAATTATTGGAGTATCCTAGTAATGTAACGGATGTAAATGGAGTCAAACGGCTCTATCGTTCGAAGAGTTTACTAAATCAAAAAAATAAAAAAGTTAGTAGAGGTAAGAACAGAGTAGTTCTAGCAAACTGCCCAACAGAAATTGTAAATCAGAATATTATACGTAATTTTGGTATAGAAAATATAAATACTGCATTAGGTGTACCAACAACAACGTATAAAAATTTCGAACGTTCACTAGAACGACTAAAAAATTACTATAATAGATATTACTATGTGGATGTAGATGTAAATCAATATATCCGAATACTATCGGAAGTATCTTCGGTACTAGATCAGGTAGTTGATTATTTTATTCCGTCACGCGCAGCAACCTTAAAAGGAATAGTAATTGAACAATCAATACTAGAACAAACTAGAGTACCCGTAGTACGTGAGACACGAGTTTACGGAAATAACTCTAGAAAAACCTTACAAGCGGTTGGTTCGTTGACTGGTAGTAGACCTGATTATAGTGCAACGTATACCGTTTCTGGTTTAGTTGCACCCGAACCGGAAACTACGGCAAAATATACGTTGCTACAAGCAGAAATGGAAAGTACACCAGTTATCACAGCCACAACATCATTACTGACATCTTCGGTGGACGTAACGGAAAATGTGATACTTGCAGATATGCAAGACATAAAGGGTGCAATACTTACTATCGATGAAAATGTACTAGTAAGTAATTATACTCCTATTAATGGTACCATCGAATCACGTTTCTATGACATGAATAAGATTCCATACAATGATAATAATTATGGGTCCGTGGGCGCTGAACCATTTGATAGAATCTATCCGAGAAAATTATTAGGATTGGAAATCGAAAAAGACCGTAACGGTGGGACGAGAAGTATATATTTACCGGCATTATATGATATACCACCAATTGCGGACTTCAGAGACTTGGGAGTATACACATTCTTCAATCATCCAGAAGGAGTGTATAAATTTCCAGTAATTAAAAAACGTGTTGCATATATTCGTCCGTTAAATCAACAGTGGAATTATTCTACACAACAATTTGAAGGAATTACAACGTGGTCATTTGGTACATCATACAATTTAAACGATGTTGTTGTACAAGAAGTCAAAGTAAGTGAAACTAGTAGTTTAAATTTACAAGTTATTTTAGATGCCCGTGCCGGTAATAAAAAATATTATGCGTTCAAAACTCGACCATCATATACAGCCCCAGTCGATGGTACACGATTCTATTCGGGTAGCGTGCCATCCTATCTACCCCCTTCGTTAGATAAAGATAATTGGGAAGTGGTGCGGTTTACGCCGGAATTTGATTATCAACCTCGTCGTGTGGTATTTGACACATTTACGGTACCAGACCCGGTATTGACCAACTATAAATTAACTAGCGTTGAACTAGAGTCTGCAATTGATTTTCCGAATAGATTCGTGGATAATTATATTATACAAAATATATCTGGAAATTCTTTTATGACCGGCCAAATCATATTACAAAATATTGCCGCATTGTTGGCAATTCAAGCAAATACTGCCGGTATCCGAGTACGATTGTATAGAACTCCGGAGGCTAGAGATACAGACATATACCGTCCCGTAACACAGGCACCTAATATTGACGACGGTGTACTCGTAGACCTTTCTATAGATGAAGAAAATACTGCACAAATAATAAATCCTATTGTGACATTGGTATCCGACAGTTCGTTGTTGGAAGGTAAATTATATTATACTATAAATAACTTAACCCCTGCGGAGAAGATAGGATTTGTCTTGTCAATGTATTATTTTGCAATACAAATTCAACGGCGCGTACCATTTGGTTATTTGAGAAAGCATTATAGATATTTTAGAGATAATTCAACCTCTATCAAACGACGAAATTATTTGGGATGTAAAAATACTATTGATACTACAATTGATGGACTTTCTCCCATCCAAGTATTCTTGAGTGAAGGAACTGATTTAATTGTGGCCCCAACTCAAACGAACGAAGAAATAATTACTGGCGGTGGAGGACAACTAAATGTTACTTAATTTTTATGACTATATATTTATATTAGACCTTTCATAATCGGAGTTTACACATATGGGATATTTAACGGGAAATGAAATTACCGTGGATGCTATTTTAACAAAAAAAGGTAGAGAGTTGTTGGCAATGGGCCGGTCTGCTTTCGATGTTACGCAGTTTGCGGTTGCGGATGATGAAATAGATTATGGATTATATGACACGGCACATCCGCTTGGAACAGCATATTATGGTAGTGCAATTGAACGAATGCCAATTGTTGAAGCATCGCCAGATGAAACGCAAAATCTACGATATAAATTGGTGACATTAAATAGAGGAACAAATTCAATTCCAACGATACAAGTTGGAACGTCTGCAATTACGCTTACGTACAGTAATACAAGTAATCCTTCGTTCCCTATAACCCCCACCACTAGCGAAGGTACATTAAACGGCCCATCGTTTGGATACACGGCAATATTATATGATGCTGAAGCAGCCACGATAAGTAGTACGCCAGTACCAGGAACGAGTACCGTACCAGTATTCTTTGGTGATATTCCAATGACCAATGCAGTTGTTGTACGAGGATTAGATTTTACAATTAGACCCCGTGACGTAACTCGTAGAACTGAAACGCAGTTGGTAATTATAGGAAATCAAACCGGGGCAACTATAACCATCCCAGTTATAATTAATCCAGCAACTACTACCTAATAGGAAATACATATGAGTATCTATACAGCACTCTCAACAGACGATATCGTACGGGCATATCCAACGGTGGTGACAACTGGGTTGTGGTCCAGTGATACGGGGTCGTTAACATCGGAACTATACATTGACACGCAAAATCAAATTCCATTCAGTAAAGAATATTATTTTGATGTGTATAATTTGAGTCCAAGTGAATCGGCTGCAAATGCAGAAGTACAATTTTCCATTGCATACGGACACATTAACGGTGGCGGTTCACCTGGATTGGCCGAAAATCAAACTTCCACGTTATCTTCTAAGGCAATTTATAGTCAATATAGAAATTTATTATTAGACCCAAGCGATACAAAGTTTACATTTAATGGTGTTGAGTCTGACCATATTTATGTAATTAATATTCAACGAGCACGTATGCGTGAGCAGTTAGATCCGGGTAACTGGGAACTTCCGTTGTCGGGTGCAAACGGAATTCGTACGTATATTGATAACAGTGGCGAAGCACGTCTCAGTTCGACATTAACATCCACGACAAAAGCAGGTCGTGCATATGCAATTATTTCTGGTGCATTAGATGGTTCGGCTGGTTCGGTAACCTCCTCCACTGCATACAGTGGTTCTGGTTATGGTATAGTATATCCTGATTTGGGAATCATCGTCCTTAATCCAACAGCAATTTGTCCAGATGTAGGATTTTTCAATAACACTTCGGGTACGACTACTGGACCAAACACGGTGGCACTATCCACGCCATACTACAGTAGTTCAATTTTCTCGGCAAATAAAATTACTAGTACTCGTCCGATGGCACCAACTACACATTCCGCTGGTATAACCTACGGGGTGGAAAAATCTGCGTTTAATCACGCTGGACTATTTATTTCATTAAATTTAGCAACTAAGACAGGAAAAGCGTTCAAAGCGCGTTCTGCAGAAACTATTTCATCGACGCACTATTTCGTGCGATTAAGAAATAAATCGTATAACTATTCAAATAATCCGACATTCTACAATCCTGACAACGGTTCATTGTTGTATGCGGATTTTAAGAATAATCCTAAAGTATACATCACGACGGTAGGATTGTATAATAATCAAAACGAATTATTGGCGGTTGCAAAATTAAGTAAACCAGTTCCAAAGAGCTTCGATGAAGAAGTTCTACTTCGTGTACGTCTTGATTTTTAATCAATAACAAGACACAGAAAATAACTGACCATTACTTATATACTAGGTATATAGGGAATGGTCAGTTATTCGTTGAGAAATAAATTATGAAAATGTTTGGTACAATAAATAAAAAAGATTATTTTGTTCAAGAAGTATATAGTTCAACTCCTATGTCATGGCAGTTGGTATCCTCCTCATATGGTATGGAAATAACTTCTCCTGAGTTTTTACAAGGAGCAGTTATTGTAAATCGCGCAAACTTAAATGCAGAATTTGATGCATCAGATAAGGTAGTGCAGGGAACTCAAAATCCTGACACTGGGTTTTTAGAATATTCTTTACATAAATCTATAAAACATCTTTTTTATGACCGAGGATATTTTTATACACATGGAACGATTACGTCATCAAGTATTAGTGGACTTCCAGATGATGTATTCGTTATTAGTGTGGGACAATCATTTTATGGTGATAGAATTAAGCCTGGAAGCTTTTCTTTAACTATAGATGAAATAGGAAAGGCCGTGTCGGATGATTCGTTTGGTAATTTGTACGTAAGCCAATCTGGAACAGGTTCGTATGTGGGTAATATCTTTTATTCAAACGGTATTGCAGTAGTCAAACATGATACGGGTTCTATAACTACTGAAATTGGTTTGAATGGATTAAAATTAATAAGCAGTTCTATTCTATACCTAGACTATGAGAGTGATGTTAAATATCATCGACATGAAACCGTCGTGACATTAAAACCGACTGACTATAATATATCGGTATTCAATCCATCTATGAAAAATGTATATGAAATAAATGGAGAATTAACTGCATCATTAACGCAAAATAATATTAATCCAACTAGTGGTAGTAATGGATACAGTTTATACAATCTAATGGCTTCAAAAATAATAAAACCGTATGTAACAACAATTGGATTGTACAATGATAAATATGAATTGGTGGCAGTTGCAAAATTAGCCAATCCAATACAACGCACTTTTGACATTAACCAGATATTTATTATTAGGTTTGATACCTAATATTTTTGGAGAATAGTATGGCAACTTTAAAAGAATTATATGACAAGTCTACCTCGGCTACAATTAGTGAAGCAAAAGCCTTGGGAACATCTGATGGAAGAAAGGGTGTAAACTTTTTTGATGGAACGGGTCGTGGTCCGTGGAATCCATTATACGAAGGAACGAATGACGTATGGCAAGGTGAATTTGTTGAAAACAAAGAAGGAAAAAATGTAACTCCTGCAGCTACTAATAATAGCACATATCCACTTAGTAGATGGAAAGCCGATGCATTAAAGATTGCATTTGAAGGCAAGGGTCCAGCAAAACTGTCAGCCGGGTATTTTGGAAATACACGCTTTACCGAATTTAAAGATACTGCAGGTAGATGGACACCTGACGGTTCTAAATTACACAAATATGCGCCATTAAAAGGAAAACAATTTGCAGGTGGAAAGTCCGACCCAGGATTGAACGTATGGGCAAACACTAGAGTTGTGTCCAGTGCAACGAGTACGAGTGTACGTGGTTCACAGGGTTAATTAATTTATAAAGAGGTTATATGAAAACTCGCTCCGCAAAAAATAAAGGAAAGCGTTTACAAAACGCTCTCCGTGATTTAATACTGGAACACTTTCCGCAATTAGAACCAGATGACGTAGTTTCTACGCTGATGGGAGACTCGGGGACGGATATCAAACTAAGCCCTGCAGCACGGAAAGTGTTCCCGTATTCCCCCGAATGTAAAAATCAAGAAAAATTGAATATTTGGGCATCGTTGGAACAGGCAGAAAAAAATACTAAAGAAGGGACAGCACCCGTACTATTCTTTAAAAGAAACCGTACCAAGATGTATGTGGCAATGGATGCAGAACATTTTTTTGAGTTGATAAACCGTCTCCAACAACTTGACAAAAATTAATGTTGTTGTTAACTTGTAAGTATGATGATACTTACACTTCTCCAAGAACTATTAGGTAGTTATATTCAACAAAAGGACGAGTATTTATTTACTTGTCCTTTTTGTTCACATCCAAAAAAGAAATTATCAATTAATATTTTAACCAACAAATGGAAATGCTGGGTGTGCGGTAGTAAAGGTGGACATATTATTTGGTTATTAAAAAAACTAAATGTTGCCAAAGCGTTACTACAAAAATTTAAAGAAGAACTAGGTGAAGTAGAGATTCAGAAGTACAAAACTACCACAGTAGAAACAACATTACAGCTGCCATATGAATACAAACCACTGTGGAAAGTAGAAAAAAATTATTCATATTACCACGCAATTAGTTACTTAAAACAACGAGGAATTACCGCAAATGACATTCTACGATACCGTATCGGATTTTGCACAGAAGGCCCGTATGCTAATCGAATTATACTTCCTTCATATGATAGGAACCATCAGCTCAATTACTTCACCGCCCGACTCTTCTACGACGAAGGAATGAAATATAAAAATCCACCTGTGAGTAAAAACATTATATGTTTTGAAAATATGGTGGATTGGAATGAACCAATAATTTTATGCGAAGGGATGTTTGACGCAATCACATTGCGTAGAAATGTGATTCCATTACTTGGCAAAAATATACCAAAGGTATTAGAAAAGGCCTTGATTGAACATCATGTTAAAGATGTTATTATTTTTCTTGACGAAGATGCACGAACCGATGCGTTAAAGTTAGAACGACGATTATTGACACATAATATAAATGTTCGTGTAGTTTTTACACAAGGTAAAGATGCAAGTGATATGGGATTTGAACAAGCGTGGGAAGAAATTTCTTATGCCAAGCAAACAAATTTTAAAGAATTTATTACGCACGGGTTATTTAAATGAAAATAAATGTTCCATTTACAAAATTACGACATATTGTACATCTAGCAGATATTCATATTCGATTGTTTCGTCGTCACGAGGAATACGAACTTGCATTCGAACGACTGTATAGTGACATTCGTTCGAAGCAACTAGAAGATTTCGTCATCGTATTAGCCGGCGACATCGTTCATGCAAAGACGGACATGAGTCCAGAAATGGTTGAAATTACCTCTCGTTTCTTGAAAAATATTGCAGATATTGCTCCAACGATTTTGATTGCCGGTAATCATGACTGTAATTTAGCAAATACTAATCGTATGGATGCATTGACTCCACTAGTGAATAATCTCCAGCACCCACAGTTATATTATGTTAAGGATTCTGCAATTGTAACAGTGGCCGATACACAGTTTGCTGTCATGTCTATTTTTGACGAGCATGATACGTGGCCAGTTGCAACAGAACTAAACACTCCACATAAAATTGCATTATATCACGGACCAGTTCATGGTGCTGTGACTGATGCAAACTTTACGATTACAAACCGTCATGTAAATATTTCTACATTTGATGGATTTGATATGGTATTACTTGGAGATATTCACAAGCCGTCGCAGGTTCTTAAAGAACGTAATCCAATTATCGTGTATCCTGGTTCACTTATTCAACAGAACCACGGCGAAACACTGGACCCACACGGGTGGTGTTTGTGGAATGTTGCGGCACGGTCATTTGAGTTTGTCCCATTAGAAAACGATTATGGATATGTAACACTTGAAGTATATAACTCACGTATTACATACCCATCGAACATGCCTAAGAATGCTAGAGTGAGATTGTTCACGGGAGATATGGATACTACGGAAGTTAAGAAACTCATTACAACACTTCGTAATAAGTACAACATCATCGAAATGTCGGTCAATAAGAATAGAAAGCCGTCAAACGTGAACACAAGTACAATTCAGTCACATGATATATTAGATTTAACAAACGTTTCGTTACAGAATACGTTAATCAATGATTGGTTGGCACAGAAATATAGTACGTTGGATGATACTGTATTGAAAGCAATAGAACAAATTAATAAAGATTTGAATTCCAAAATTGTTCATGATGACCAATCCCGAAATATTCATTGGCGCCCACTACTCTTTAAGTTTTCTAACATGTTTTCATACGGGGAAGATAATGAAATTAATTTCTCTGACATGAAAGGATTGTATGGAATTTTTGCTGCAAATGCCTCTGGAAAGAGTTCTATTATGGATGCACTCATGTTTTGTTTATACGACAAGACCCCGAGAGCATTTAAGGGTGACCATATTCTAAACAATCGTAAAGATTCATTTACCTGTGAACTTGCCTTTGAAATTAATCATGAAACGTTTGGTATTAAACGCGTCGGAACTCGTAAGAAAAATGGCGATGTAAAGGTAGATGCCTCGTTCTGGAAGATATTACCCGATGGAAGTCAGCAGAATTTAAACGGAGAAGACCGTCGTGATACGAATGCTAATATTCGTTCATATGTCGGAACCTATGAAGATTTTGTCATGACTGCGTTGAGTAGTCAGAATAGTAATGCGCTCTTTATTGACAAGTCACATTCTGAACGGAAAGACCTACTCATTCAGTTTATGGGATTGAATATCTTTGATAAATTATTTGATGCTGCACATGATGAAGCAAAAGAAATCACGGGCATTCTCAAACGGTTTAAGAAGTCTGATGTAACAGACCAACTGGCGGACGTGCATCAAAATCTTGTAAAAGTCACCGATAGAATTGATGAATTTGAATCGGGGAAGGAAACGTTTGTACAGACATTATCAGATATAGAAACCCAGTATAAGGAGAAATATGCAACCAAGCGACCGGTTCCAGAGACTTCGGGTAATTGGACTGACTTACAAAATAGATTAGTAACTACTGAAAAGAAATTAAAGACTGCTCAGGAAGATGTTGCTATTGCGGAATACGCATTAATTTCCAGTGAAACCGATTTGAAGGAAGCCACCACACATTTCAATGATTATGATATGGTTGCCTTACAAGTATCATTTGACAAGTGGAATGAGTTAAATGAGTTGTCTAAGAAGAAAAATAATAGTATTCGTGTATTGAATACTAAGATTCAAGAAAAGACATTGTTTAAGACAAAATTGGAAGCATATAAGTATAATCCAAACTGTGATGTCTGTGTAGAAAATAATCGTTCTGTTATTGAAGACGTTAAGTTGACCAACGAAGAGTTAGATAACTTGTATGCTGAACGAATTATTGAGGAAGATGCAATTCGAACTATTGCTACGGAATGTTCGGAACATGCGTGGAATAAAGATTCTTACGAAGAAGCACTTGTTCTCAAAAAGGAATTAGTGGAACTTGGTCAAGAAGTGGAAAAATCTAAAAACGTATTAGTTACCGCAAAAAATACCTTGGAAAAGGTGGAAATTTCGTTGGGTAAGATTCATGATGAAATTTCGGTATACAAGACGAATGAAGAAAATATTCTACACAATCAGACGGTCGAGAAAGAACTACAAGTAATACATCGTAATATTGCAGATACCAAACAAAATATTGCCAATATAGACAGAGAACTTCGTTTATTACACGGTGACCTATCTGTACTTAATGCTAAGAAGACTGAGTTAAAAAATAAATTGAAAGAGGCTGAAGAACTGGAAATTACGTATGAAGCATATAATCATTATATGCTGGCAGTTGGTCGTGACGGGGTGCCATATGATTTGATGAGTAAAGCAATACCAAATATTGAAGCAGAAATCAATAATATCCTATCTCAGATTGTTGACTTTTCGGTGTCACTTGAGGTGGATGGAAAGAACATTAACGGAAAATTATCATATGATAACGATCGGATATGGCCACTTGAAAACAGTTCAGGTATGGAACGATTTATCACTAGTTTAGCAATCCGAGTTGCTCTACTGAACGCAAGCAATCTTCCGAAGTCCAACATGTTTATTATTGACGAAGGATTTGGGGTACTTGATGCCGACCATCTTCATTCTATGCAAATATTGTTTAATTTACTTAAATCTCATTTCGACACTATACTTATAGTAAGTCACTTAGATACAGCAAGAGACATGGTAGACAACCTCATAGAAATTAAAAAAGAGGATGGATATTCCAGTGTATCTATATAAATGGGATACTGAATGCCAAGAACCAGAAAGTCCACATTAGCTTTAAATCTTCATAAATACGATGTATTAATTGAAGACCAAGGTACACGTTCCGACTACTTTAAAATTAGCCAATTTGACGGTTATTTTTACGGTGGTCGAAACGCGTTTCTTATTGCCGGTGCTGGAATATTAAAACCTAACTCAAAAATATTAGTAGAAATCTTGAATAAAGATGGGACATCGGTGTATAGTGCACCGGTGTCGAATTTTATTGAAGGTAACTCTAGATTGGTACAAATTGAAGTATATAGTGATACGCCTATTGGACCGGGTAAGGTCGTAATACTGGGATGTGCAGAGTTTTACAAAAACGGAACACCGATACCACCAGAGTGGCGTGACAAATTTAATGTGAGATGGACTACCGATGTAATCATTTCACCACGAATTGAAAACAAAACTCCTATTCGATTTGCAAAACCACCGCAACTAGTCGTAGAGGAAAAATTCTACCTAGAACCCAGTTATTCTGCGTTTATACAACGATTACAAGAACCGTTGGATATTAAATTTGACCCCACATATCTAAATGTGTTTCCAAACGGGTATCTATTAGAAATAACTGGTCCTACCACTGCATCAAAATTTTCGTCGGAATTTTTAAACGGTAGAATTACTGGGTCACTGTCCTACTCAGCACCCGGAGTTTCTCAAAATTTAAATGTATCGTTACCTATAACGAAAATTTTCAATAGTAAACTTGCAGAAAGTAATGGTTCTCTATTATATACCGATAACAATACCTTAATACTGAATGGATTTTTTAGTAGTAGTACACTTTACACTACGAATCTTGATAAACTTGGTAATGTAACGGTAAGCGGCTCGTTGTCGTTGGAGTACGATAGGTTAGAGGTAGCTAATACGATTTATGATGTATCTTACGCAAAAATTCGTATTGTAAATCTAAGTACATTGTCCGGTGAAATTCATAAAATTAGAATTTCGTATAAACCTGCCGCAGAACCTGGTGAATATGTTGTATTAGGCGATATCACCACGGATGTGGCAGAATTATTTGCAGTAGATAGTTCCAGTACAGTTTTACCAACCGGTATATTTAATAGAAATTTACTTGTTGATGACTATTGGTATACTGCCACAATGTCATTGCAAAAAAATCAAATAGAACCAACCTTACCAACATACTATAATTCATCTTCATTAATAACTACGAAAATTACGTCTTCGCAAGTAGACTTACTGGACGCAATAAATGTAACTCCGCAGATTGTTGGTAGTTCGTATGTAAATAATGTGTCATACTTTATTGGTAACAGGTCTACAAATAGTCTTAGATTATTTCCGAACAGTGAATATACATTAACGTTTGATGCAATTGCCAATAAGTACTCGGGCTCAACGGAGTTAGCACAGTCTGATTATTCTATGGAAGTGTATTTAATCACTCAAGAAACGAGTGGTTCTAGAATACTTACACCCGATGCTCGTGGACAGTTAATTGGAACATTAACACCAAATGCAACGTTCAAAAAACAAAATTTTGAAAATACCCAGTTTAATTTTATACCAAACATTAAAGATGCAAGTATAGTAGGTATACGATTCGTAGTGTATGGGGGCTGGTGGAGTATTTCAAATATTTCCGTAAAAACTGCAACTGAAGACTTCTTTAGTCCCGATGAAGTGGATACACTACTTCAAAACTTAAATTATCGAAATAAAGTTTTGACGTTCAAGGCAGATTATTTAGATATTAACAATAATTCTATTGGTATATCGACGTTATCCACTCCAACCTATTTCGTTGGTTCAAAAACCACACCGTTTGATAGTAGTTCGGTTGCTTCATCAAGTTATGCATTTACTGCATCGTATGCATTAAATGGTGGAAGTGGGGCTGGATTTCCGTTTACTGGAAGTGCTGTTATTACCGGCAGTCTTAATATAACGGGCTCATTTGCATTTACTGAAGGTGGTACCTATATCACCGGCTCTGCATCGTTGGCCGATATTGATGGTGCTGCATTTGCTTTGTCATCGCAATATTTAGTCCTTTCGCAAAGTAGTAATCTCACCAATGAAAGAGTTTTATCGTTATCAAGTAGATTTTCTGCAAGCGATGGCGGGGCAAATAATAATTATACAGTAGATTTATCCAATAATATGAGAACGTCTACGGTTGGAATAATTATAGATGGTGGTGGCTCCGCAATAACCACCGGAGAAAAAGCAGAAATATTAATTCCATTTAGTGGTAGTATACAATCATGGGCGTTACTTGCAGATAGGTCGGGAAGTATTACAGTTGATATTTGGAAAAGTACATATGCAACATATCCACCAACGGCATCCAATAGTATTGTAGCATCAGAAAAACCATTTATATCTGCAAGTGTGAAAAATACATCATCGTCATTAGCAGGATGGACTGCCTCTATAAATAAAAATGATACATTAAAATTTTATGTGTCGGCAAGTAGTACTATACAACGTGTGAATTTAACTTTAGAACTTCTACGATTATGATAATATACGAACAAAATTTTTTTGGTTTGACTACTTCCAATATAGCATCAAATTTTAAACTAACTTACAATGTGCAAGGCGTGGGTGCCATCTATTCTAGATGGCCATCTAATACGTCTGGGGCAAATATGTATAATTCGTACCTACTTGCAGGTGTAACGGGTTCAAATCCAATATACTGTGGCATGGCAGTTCGCCAAACTGGAGGAACTTTTCTACTACTTATTAGACAGAATGGTACAACTCACGTTGACCTCGTATCAAGCAATGGACTAATTACGGTGCGTAGAGGTGGCAGTACTACATTAGCAACATACACCATACCAAATTATGTGTCTAACAATTGGTATTATTATGAATTTGGCGCAGTTATAGATGATATTTCCGGAAGTGTGCACGTAAGACTTAATGCACAAACGGTAATTAGTGCATCTGGACTAGATACGCGAAATGGTGTATTGGCATATGCTGATGAAGTGAGAGTTGATCAACAGAGCGACTTTACATATATAACGGATTGGTACATAACAAACACACAAGGAAGTAATCCTGCAACCAACGGATTTTTAGGCGATATACGAATATTTTCAACGACACCAACCGCATCAGGTGATACGATAAATTTCACACCGCTGTCTAGCTCAAATGCATTAATGGTAGATGATGGAAACTCCCCCGATAACGATGTCACGTTTGTATCGGCATCGCTTCCAAATAGTATGGACCTATACAAAACGGTGGAATATACCGGGTCAGTTACACAAATATATGGGTTAGGAGTTAAAGCACTTGCACGAAAGACGGAACCAGGTTCACGCGCTATGCAGATAGCAATTAAAAGTGGCAGTACGTTTGCATACTCCCCAAGCGAATCAATATTGGACAGTTATCGATATCATGCAGGAATATTCGAAACAAATCCAAATACGGGGACACCATGGTCTTCGTTGTCTGATGTAAATAATACACAAATTGGTTTTACAATTTTATAATTTTTATTGGAATAGTATTATGACGTTATTACTCTACGAACCATTTGATGAATATGAATTAAATTCAACTGTGTTTAGAACAAAATATGGTATGGGTGGTAGTAATACTTCTACCTTAACTAGAAATCAATCGGGTATAACGGGTAGACCGTCCGGTTCAATATTTATGATAGGAAATAATATTAGTCCCTACACATCGGATTTCTCTTTTCAAAACAGTCATAGAGAAATTATTTGTTATGTGGCGGTATACCCGGTGACAAATGTCTCGACTGCCTTAATTGAATTCCGTAATATGGGGACGTTATTATTTGGTATAGCTCCTACTCCCAGTACTACTACTATATATAATTCTATTGGTACAATATTCTCGTCAACTGCAACAGTTCGATTCAATTCATGGAATTTTCTTGAAATACGTTCGGTAATTAGTAGCGCTAGTCTTGGTAGTGGAAGTGTACAAATAAAAAATAATGGACAGTTATTATTTTCTGCAAGTGGTTTAAACGTGAATGCAAGTAATGTATTTCCAGCAGTCAATGTGTTTAGAATAGACAATAGAATTAATCCTGATCGAATCATACTTATAGACGATTTACTAATATTAAATACCTCGGGAGTGTCATTTAATACGTCAATTGGAAATGGTAATTTTTTTATGGCAAGTTATGTTCCATCCGCATCTGGATTTTATACTCAAATGACTTCTTCCGGGGCAACGACTGATGCAAATGCAATTAACGAACGTCCAAACGATGGAGACACGAGTTACCTAATTGCATCAGCTTCCGGAATCTTCCCCCTCAGAGAAACATTTACACTACGACCTGCAAACACCGCATCGGTATTTAGTACAATACCAATATCATCATCAATTGAAGCAGTGTTAAAAAAATCAATTGTTAGAGCGGATGGACCGGATTTAATGGGAGTCGAACATTTATTACGTATTAATAGTACCGATTATACCGGAAGTAATGCTATTTCTGCATCTATAACATATACCGATCAATTCACTGGATGGGAGATAAATCCTAACACAGGAAACAAATTCAGACCTGCAGAGTTTAATTCATTGGAGGTGGGTTTTAAAAGAGATTCATAATGTCCACTGATTTACGAGTTACCCAAGACTTAACCACTACATTAATAGGATCCGGTAGTTCTGACGTTAGAATTACCCAAGATTTAACTACCGTACTAATAGGATCCGGTAGTTCTGACGTTAGAATTACCCAAGACCTAATAACACTAATAGTCGGGGTAGCTGAAAGTAGTTCTTTAACAAGAGTGTCCTCTGTATTTGATAATATTTTATATACGAACACTGGTTCCGTAGTAAATGTCTCCTCAGTGTTTGATAATATTCTATACACAACCACGGGGTCAAACGTAAACGTATCATCGGTGTTTGATAATATCCTATACACGAATACCGGGTCAAACGTAAACGTGTCTTCAGTATTTTTAAATATAATTATATCAAACGTCACAAGTAGACCATTTGCATATGCATACATTATTGATTAGAGAATAACACTATGGCAGGAATTATTGTAAAAAGTAACCCAACATCAGGTTCCACACCAGATCCACAATATTTGGCAGTCGGAGAATTAGCATTTAATTCTTACGATGGCCGGCTATTCTCTAAAAAACATAATGGTGAATTGGTATTACTGAATTACAAGCCAAATCCAACTGCCTCTATTGCGGACACAGCAAATTCTTCTTCATACGCATTAACTGCCTCGTATGCGTTGAATGGCGGTGGCGGTGGAGGTGGTCAAGCAATTTATACGAAATATGACCCATTTGCTCCACCGACAAATCCGTCGGTCTTAAATGATGAGTTTACCGTCAGTGGTAGTGGAATTCCATCGGGATGGACTTTGGCAACTGGCAGTGGAACAGTTACAGTATTGAACGGACGGTGTATCATAACTCCACTGACTGGTTCGGGGGACAACCCTACTGCCATAGAAAAAGTTTTACCTACTGGAGGTTTTACAGTACTTACTAGAATGGAACTTTTAGGGAAAAATACATATCATAATTCTGCAATATACTTGAGAGATACGGTTAGCGGAAAAGTTACAGTCTTCAGAATTTTTTGTGGACCGAGTAATGATATTCGACTATTAAATACACAAGTTTTAAGATATAATAGTTTTACAAGTTTCAATTCAATTTCATATGAAGGTGGTGCATTTTCACCGACAGTATTTCATAGAATTGATTTTGATGGAACTACATTATACTTTGCACGTTCGTTTGATGGTGTTGAATATGATATATTATTTAGTGAACCTGCTTCATCATGGTTTAGTACTCAACTCCCAAACCGCGTTGGTATCTGTGCATCAACGATAAATACTTCAGTTGGCTGTAAAGCAGTATTTGATTTTTTCAGACATTCTTCCACACCATTTGCAGACCTCGGTCGAGAAGTTGGGGTTGGTTCAGATGGGAATGGTTCTACACAATCTAATGCAATTTCATCTAGTTGGGCATCCAGTTCAATCAGCGCAAGTTATGCAACAACTGCATTAACGGCATCGTTTGCTTTGAATGGTGGTGGAGGTGGTGCACCAATTAACACGGGTTCGTTTGCAACCACCGGTTCAAATATATTCATTGGAAATCAGACAATTACGGGTTCGTTAACATTGTCTAGTAGTTTACCGGTAGAACTACGAGTTATCGGTGACACAGAAATTACCGGATCGTTAAGAACTTCTGGATTAAGCGTAGTCAGCGGTTCACTGGCCATATCCAGCCCAAATACATTAGTATTGGGTAGTCAAATATTTTATCCGCAATCAAGTAATGGGTTTAGTGTTAATGAAAACTTTGACCCAAGTAATGATTCCAATCAAGTGGCATACCACTTTACTACAGGTACTTCGGCAAAAACCAGTGTAGTGTTTGGTTTAGCAAGAACAAATAGATTTACCAGCTGGTTCGGGGTTACTGGGGATGTTTCAAATAACCAATTTGTTATTGGTTCAGAATTTGCCGGAACTGATTTTGAATTTAGAAGTAATCTTGGTATACGTCCCGTTCAATTACAAGGTGGTAACTTATTGGCACGAATTACCAGAACGGGTCACGTATTAGCAAATGCATTTACCAGTTCTTTAGTAAATCAAGTTGGATTTTTAGGAACGAGTAGTTGGGCACGAAATAGTGCAACAGCAAGTACAGCAACTTCTGCTGCCACGGCTAGTCTATTACTGGGTTCAATCGAAAGTGCGTCATATGCAGCAACTGCTAGTGTATTATTAGGGTCTGTTCAAAGTGCGTCATATGCAGTAACGGCATCATTTGCATTAAATGGCGGGACTGGGGGAGGAAGTAGTGTTAGTGCAAGTTGGGCGTCGAGTTCTATTAGTGCAAGTTTTGCAACAAGTGCGTCATTTGCAAACACAGCAATAACATCAAGTTATGCACTAACATCGTTATCTGGAATTACGGTTAATCTAACTGGAAGTACTGTCGGTGTGAATGTATATAGGTCGGCAAGTTTAACATTAACAGATAACAATTTGAACTACATTCCGTTTACTACGGAACGTAGAGATGATTTGAATTTCTGGGATATAAGTGACCCAACAAAATTAATAGTACCAAATGGGGCAGACGGGTGGTATACAATATCGGGGTATTGTCACTGGAACGCCAACACTGGCTTAGGTAGAAGAATATCGATTGTAGTAGATGGGACCGAAACGGTTGGGTATAGTTCTACTGTTGCATATTTTGAACACAACGACCCGGGTACACATGCGGGCGCAGTGGTATATCTAACGTCGGGTAGTTTTGTTCAACTAGGTGTTAGTGAAAATGACGGTGACAACGTTCCTATAAATGCAAGTGCAAGTATTGGAATGGTGCGAATTGGGTCATCTACAAACGTTCCTTCTGCAAGTTTTGCAACAACGGCTTCATATGCATTAAATAGTAATCAGTCACAAACTAGTTTGAGTAGAGGGACGGTTTCGGCAAATGTTGCAAGTATATCACCAAATCAAAATTACACCGGAAGTATTTCTCTTGGAAAAACGTTTATGTTACTTTCTACCCAAGTAAATACCGACGTGCGCCTTAGATTATATGGTTCTCAATCATACGTAAACAGTGATTTAACTCGACCAATCGGAACTGACCCTGCAAATAATTCTGGAATCATAACCGATTTGATTCTAAGCGGTTCTCCGGCGTTATATAATTATACATTGTCCCCTATAGCAAACGGGGCAAACATGGATCCAGTGACGGTATCAACTATATATTATACAGTAACCAATCTGTCTGGAACTACCACTGACATTTCCATGTCATTCAATCGAATTGTGTTAGAATAAAGGAGTCATGTAATGGCATCATACTATAAATCAATATTAAATCCGAATATGCAGGTTGCCGCATCGTTAGTAGAAACGGTATCAAGTGTGCGTGAAGCATTTACTACATGCGGATTTACGAGAACGGTGCAATCGGGTTCATTAGATAATTTAAATACACTAACTCCATTTGGTACAGCAAATCAACAGTATACGTATGACGTATTTGCGTTCAATGATTCGTGGCAAAGTACGAATCCATTATTTATTAGAGTGCGATATTTTAGTGGCGGCCAAATCAATGGTGTACAACTATATTGTCAAATGGGTACAGCACATAATAGTTCTGGATCGTTCACAGGAATTGATACGTTGACAGAAATATCAAATGTTGCCGCATACACCACAACACCAGTTTCCGGTAGTACTATACATGGTTGTGGAGATGGATCTTTTATGACGGTTGCCTATTTTCCACAAATGGCAACCGGTCAATTTTTTGTTTTTGAACGACTGTATGGTACGAATGGTCAACCAACAGGCAGTGGATTTCATATGCTTGGTACAGAAGGAAATGTAGTTGCCACAAAAATTTTATATTCGCAAACTGCCATATACGGAAATGCACCGGCATCAAGAGAAAGCGGATTTATACCAAACTCTAAATCATCACGTAGGCCATCGTTGTATGACGGACGATTTGTGGCTGGTCTAATCTACCCGTTTGCAGGCCGACCACTGAACCCGACCCCAAATATATTAGTTGCATTTACTGCCGACGTAAACGCAATATTACAAACTGTACCATATACCGTGTACGGAACCCAACGAGATTACATAAATTTTGGAACAAATTCTCCAAATATGTACACAAACAACGTCTTTTTACTACGGAGTACTTGATGACAGTTATTGTTACATCCTCATTATTACATGCGGCATCGCCTGCAACGGCAACATCAGAATCGTTTACTAGTTTTGTGAAGGTTATAGGAGATAGCTTGTCGGCTGCAGGGTGGATAAACACCAATGCAGTCGGGGGTATTAACACAAGTTCAGCAACACCGCCGCCAGCAAGTACGAGATCGACGGGATATCAAGTATTTAGTATGAATGATGTACTGCACAATAATGGGTATCCTGTATATATTCGATTGGATTATGGGAATATTGCCGTATCCACGACCCGATATAGTGTAGCAGTTACCGTTGGTTTTGACCACGATGGTAGTGGAAGTGTCGGGGGCAGTAATCGGTCGTTGGGAATTGGTAACACGGGAGCAACGTCGATGGTAATAACAACCGGCGGCGCACCCAACTCAGGTGCATTGTACGACCACCGAGTGTGTATTATTTCCGGTGGCGATATGGGTATACTTATTGCAGATAATTTGCCGGGTGCTGCAGCATTTGGATTTGTAGAACGAACGAAGGATGTGTATGGAAATGTTACAAACGAGGGAGTAATTGTAGGAACACATAATGCAAATGCACCAGAATACAGACAATCATATTTGATGTACACGCCACTCAGTGCAAGTCAAGTACCGGTTCCAGAAACATTTCAAAATTATGTACACAGTAGTTTGGCAACATCAAGAAATGCGCAGTTTCTTTCAGTAGGATTGTTTATACCGATGGTACAGTATGGACCACATAATCTGTTGCGTATGATGGGATTGGTAAAATCGTCCGACTTTGTCACCAACGCAACATATACTATTAATGTGTATAACACATCAAGTACCTATTTTGTTTCATCAAATATTGAATTTAGTGATAGTTCTATAGTAGCCGATAGAAGTTTTACGACGAATAATCGGTTAATTATGAGAAGCGAATAATATGTCAACCGGTTCTTTTTTAGACACAGGAATTGTAACAGCTTCTGTACAAGAAATGCAAATAAATCTGAATTCGCATATTACGTATATGTTAACATATCCTACAATAATAGGATACTCTGGAAGTGAGCCTCGTGCAATTACACAACTTCCTACACAATCAGTGAGCGGAATGGTTGTTCCAACGGTCGGACAAGTGTGGCCAAGAGGCTCATGGTAATGTTTTTTAGAGTAGAAACTCTATTTATAAGAAGTTTATAATATTTACCAAATACTACTTTATGAAAGAAGAAAACAATCCGTACGATTCACCCGATTACGCATTAAGTGGGTTCACTGGAGCCTTTAAGAAAGTACCACCGCCGGAAGATAAGGAGGTACTTACAAAACGTTTTGCAGACTTGGACCCAATAGAAGAGGAAAAGTCCAGTACGGAACGTGTGCGTAGATATTATAAAAGACATCCAGAAAAAGTTAGAAAATATTTACGTGATACGCAAGATGATAGAGTCCAACGGAATCGTGATCGTGCAAAAGCAGTAAAAAAACACGGAAAAGCTAAAATGAAAAACCATGACGTTCATCATCCAGATGGTCCTGGCAACGGTTGGCGTTTAGCAAAAAAAGATCATGGTCGAGATAAAAAAGACGGAAGTCCGCCGGAACCATCGACCAAGAAATCTACACCGTCAAAAAAACCCGAAAAGAAAACTACTGCGTCTACACCAAAAAAATCAACTAAAAAGTCTACACCAAAGAAACCATCGGCGGTAAAACGTCGTACACCGTCGAAGCAAGATGCCATCAAGAAAAGTATTGCTACATTTGTTCTGTATGCAATGAAACAGTTGGAAATTACTGACAGACCAACATTTGTAATTATTGAACCTACGAAAGACATGATGAGTTTGGGTCATTATAATCCAAAACTAAATAAGGTTGCAGTAGTCGTAAAAAATCGTTTATTAGCAGACATTTTACGTACGCTTGCACATGAATTGGTACATGTCAAACAAATGCAAAACGGGCAACTAACAACCCCATCAGTAGATACTGCAACGGGTTCGCCAATTGAAAATGAGGCAAATGCACTTGCAGGAGTATTGATGCGTAATTATGCAAAGATGAATAAGAACATCTTCCTTTCCGAAGGATTAATCGTGGAAGGAGGTGCTGCAGGACATTTAGCACACCCGTTTGAAGACGAAGATCTTTCCTTTGCTGACATGAAAGAAATGATTAATCGTGGATTGTTAGGTGGATTAGACCAAGAAGCACCTGTCACCGAAAAGTTAGATGGGCAAAATATTGCATTTACCGTGCGTGATGGGCAAATTGTATTTGCACGTAACAAAAGTCATGTAAAAAATCGTGGAAAGAATGCATTAGATGTGGCAGGTATTCGTCAAATGTTTTCTGGGCGTGGCGGAATTGAAAAGGCATTTACTGGTGCCGCAGAAGATTTGCAGGCAGCAGTAGAAAGAATGACCCCTGAACAAATTCAGCAAATGTTTGGAAGTGGTTCTAAGTTCATGAGTTTGGAAGTTATCCTCCCAGATACACAAAATGTCATTCCGTATGGGAAAAGTGTCTTGGTCATGCATGGAACTATCGAATATGATGAAGACGGAAATGAAATTGGTCGGTCAACAACCGATGGAAAGGAATTTGCTGATGCAGTTACTGCGGTTGGAGCAGAACAACAAAAAACATTTGGTATTAGCGGTCCAAAAACTATTGTATTCAGTGATGCCGAAACAGAGACGTATCAACAGAAAGCTGAAGACTATTCTGGTCGGTTAGATAGAGTTGCTCAAGAATTTGAATTAGATGACAAAGCTACCCTAGCAGATTATCGTCGTGCTTGGTGGGAACGTGAACTTACTCAACAAATGCAATCTAAGGGAATCGAACTATCCGAGAAGGAATTTAATGGGTTAGTAGATCGTTGGACAGACGGTAGTAAAAAATTTGGGGTGAAAGATATTGAGAACGACGAAACCAAGAAGTGGTTTAGAGAGTTTGAGAAAAATGAATTAGCACAAAAACAAAAGGCAATGATTAAGCCGATAGAAACTACTTTCTTACAAGTCGGAACTGACTCATTGCGGAGAGTTACCAACTTCTTATCATCGAATAATCCAGAGGCCAGTGCCCAGCTCAAACGGGACGTGCTGGAAGCCATTAAAGCAATCAGAGATAGTGACCAACCAGATAAGATTGCTAAGCTACAGAGGGAATTAGAACGTCTGGAGGGTATGGGAATTGATAACATCGTCCCATCGGAAGGTGTGGTATTTATTTATAACGGGAAACCCTATAAGTTTACCGGACAATTTGCTCCTATAAATCAAATTACGGGAACATTTAAGTTTGGAATGGCTCCAAAAGAATCGGAAGAACCAAAAACACCTGAACTAACTGATATAAAAGATGTGGCGTCTAAATTAGAATTTAAACCAACCACAAAACAAGCAAAACAATATGCACAAGGCAATGACATAGGAGATGCCTCAGACTTAGAAGGTATGAAACCGATGTCGTTTGCAAAAAATACCGTTGACGGATTGAAAGTTGTTACGGTGACAGCTGATGGTAAAGAAACTGAAAATGTGGCAGAAGTAGGCGACATTATTATGTCTGGACCGTCCGGCGAGCAATATGTGGTCAAGGCAGGTAAATTTGATAAATTGTATGCTGATGGACCAAACGGAACAAAAATACCTGAACAATCTCCTCGACAAGTAGCGGCATATACGGGAACTGAAGACATTACATTTACGGCTCCGTGGGGTCAATCAATGGTGATGAAGCCAGGTGATTATTTAGTGAAAGATGGTGATGGATATTATCGTGTTGCAAAACAAGAATACGAACAAACATACAATCCACCGGGTACCACGGAAACAGAACCTACGGCAGCAGAACCAACGGAACCCTCAGCAGAAACTCCACCAAAACGAACTATTGCAATCTTTACGGGTCGATTCCAACCGTTCCATGCCGGTCATTATAGTATTTATGAAGGATTGGTGGAGAAATTTGGGAAAGAGAATGTATATATAGCTTCTAGCGGTAAGACGGATGCTATTAAATCACCATTTGAGTTCAGGGACAGACAAGAAATCATGACCCGAATGTTTGATATTCCGGAAGAGATGATTGTTCAAGTTAAAAATCCATATGCACCTGTGGAAATTCTAGAAAAAGTACCTGAAGATACTACGTATGTAACCGCAGTCAGTCAAAAGGACTCGGAACGTTTAAGTGGCGGTAAATACTTTAGAAATTTTGATGATGTACCGGAAGAAGAACGTAAAGGATTTAAAGACCAAGGATATTTTATTGTTGCACCAGAAATGCAATTGTCAATTGACGGAAAAAATATCAGTGGAACACAACTTCGTGCCGTAATGGGTGACCCACAAATTACTGACCGTGCAAAACAAGAAATTTTCACAAAAGTGTATGGAAAGTTCGACCAAAAAATCTTTGATAAGATTGTAAAAACAACAACGGAATCGGAAGAAGCCAGAAAACTAACTGCTCAGCACGGTGAACCAACAAAACGTGGTAAGAAAAAACCAGATGAAAAAGCAGTAAAACGTGCCAAGTCGGTATTGCGACAACGAGTTGAAAACCCCGACACTGGTAGAAAAATTTTAGTTGCTACAGCATTAACGTATCCAAAAGAACATTCGGCTAGAAAAGCAGCAGAAGCATTGGTGCAAGCTGCAATGCAACAGAATGAGACAATGTTGATGGAAAGTAAATCTAGTTCTGAGAATTTAAAAGTCTATATATATGTGAAAGAACATACAGAAGAAGAATTGGAACATGAAATTGACGAGTATTTCAAGAACGAACGAACGTTAAAAGCATTTCCAAATCTAGCAGATTCTTCATATGAATTAATTGATATGATTAAAAAGGCACCTGCCGAAGTGTTAGATATAAACGAATTAAAAGCATTAGAAAACAGTGACGTTGGTGATATTTTAAGTGGGAAAAATAAAACGCAAATTCTAAAACAAATGATTGGTAATAAGAAGGATGTTACGGGATTGTTAACAGATATTAAAGCAAAGAAACCAATTTCCATGCCAGTTGTTATTAAACATGTAAGTGGCTATTATTTGTTGGGTGGAAATACACGATTATCGGTATTAGCATCACTGGGACATACGATGCCGGTAAAAGTACTCGGGAGAGCAGCACCATTCGATGCACCTATCTCCGTATATCCTGCTAAAAAAGATGGAAGTGCGTCAAAGAAAAAAGTAAACGCAAATACATTATTTAAATCGTTATTAAAAATGCGTATTACAAATCCAGAAACGGGTAACGAAATTAAAATTGACACGGCAATGGATTATAACAAAGAACATCCTGCACACAGAGCAGCAATGGCTGTTATTCGTCAAAGAATGCGTGGATTATCAAATAGAGCAGGTATACCAAAAAACAGACAAGACTAAGAGGTTATTATGGCAGACCATGAAGCAATTAATAATGTGCGACGAAAAATTAATGAAGTAATGAAAAAGACCGACGAACGTATTGTAGTCGGGTGGCGTCCAGGATTAAGTGAAACTCGTAATGAAGGCGATGTATGGGAAGATTTGGATGGGAAAAAGTGGACGGTTAAAAATGGTGTAAAACAAAATGTTACCAAACTAGATTTGGCAAAAACGCCATGGTTCTGTCCTCAATGTGATAAAGCTATGGGACATCGCCTTGATACCAAATTTTGGATGATGCAAGGTAAATGTATGGATTGCGTCATTAAAGAAGAAACAGAAATTCGTCTGCAAGGAAAGTGGGATGAATATGAAAAGAGTAAATTACAAAAAAATTATGTAGCATCATTACGTGACCATATTAAAGAATTACAGCATTATCATGATACGGTAACTTCTCCGTCATTTGTTCATGCCGATGAAGAACGAATCCTAATGATAGAGCAATGGAATGTGGACATTGATAAGATAAAAGAAGATCTTAAAAAGGATATTCAAGAATTAACTGCTCATCTTTTAGAATGTGAGGCGCAAATGAATGACGGAAAAAATAATTGAAGCAACTCGTAAACTATTGAAAGAATTTGTCAAGTTGTCACAACTATCTCAAATAGTGGTGGCTGTGGTGCTAACAATCTTTGCATTTAGTATGGGACAATGTGAGAGTGATTCTAAATTAAATAAATTTAGAGCAGAATTTTCGATGTTACAAGAACAGGCCGAAAAAACAAAACAATTTGCCGATTCTGCAAAAACCGAAGTGGTAAGATTGTCAAATGAATCGAAGCAAAAAGATGCTACTATCACAAAATTGTCGTTAAAAGTAGAACTTGGAAACCAAAGTCGTGAACGACTACGGGGAGAACTTAGCGTACTGGAAGATAGTCTAGAAAGTGCAATGGATACCGCACAGGTCGTTCAAATACAAGAAGGTATTATTTACAACTTAAAAGACCAATTAGAAACTGCGGAATGTACTATTACGACTCAGCGTGAAATAATTACAGCACAACAATTTAAAATTACAAAATTGGATAGTGCAATAGCATTAACAACTCAACGCGGTGATAGTTTACAAAACGTAGTTAATAACTTAATTAATATGCCAAAACCACCCCGCCAATGGATTAGTAAGAAAACTGCTGGAATTGTTGCATTCACCGCAGGTGTGATTGTTGGGGATAAATTGGCAAGGAGATAAGATGGGACAGGAGTTAAAGGAGTTAATTAAGCAGGAATATAAAAAATGTGCAATAAGTCCAGAATATTTTCTATCAAAATATTCGTTCATACAACACCCGGTACGAGGTCGGGTGTTGTTTGATTTATATCATTATCAAAAAAATTCTTTAAAAGATTTTCAACAACATGATTATAATATTGTACTGAAGGGGCGTCAGATTGGTATTTCTACGTTAGTGGCAGGATATTCTCTGTGGTTATTGTTGTTTCACCGAGATAAGAATATTCTTGTTATTGCAACTAAACAAGAAACAGCAAAGAACTTGGTCACAAAAGTAAGATTCATGCATCAAAATCTTCCCGTATGGTTGCGTGGACAATGTATAACAGATAATAAACTCTCGTTACAATTTTCAAACGGGTCACAGATTAAAGCCGTGGCAAGTAGTAAGGATGCAGGACGTTCTGAAGCATTGTCATTGTTAATTCTTGACGAAGCAGCATTCATTGATGATGCAGACATTATTTGGACAGCCGCATCAAGTACGTTATCTACAGGCGGTCAAGCAATTCTTCTCTCTACGCCAAATGGTATTGGTAATTTCTTCCACAAAATGTGGCAACAAGCGGAGAATAAGGAAAACGGATTCAATCCCATTCTCTTAGACTGGCGAGTACACCCAGAACGTGATCAAGCTTGGCGTGACCGTCAGACAGAACTCATGGGTGAAATGCAAGCATCACAGGAACACGATGCCTCATTTATCTTTTCTGGTAATACCGTGGTCCCACCAGATATTATTGAATTTTATAAAAAGACGTATGTACAAGAACCTATTTCTAAGCAAGGATTTGATGGAAATTTGTGGGTATGGGAATACCCTGTAGCAGGTAAATCTTATGTTGTTTGTGCTGACGTTGCCCGAGGCGATGGTGAAGATTATTCTACCTTCCATGTCATTGATGTAGAAAAATCTATGCAAGTTGCAGAATATAAAGGTAAGGTGGAGACAAAACAATTTGGTAATATGTTAGTGTCTATTGCCACCGAATACAACGATGCACTATTAATTCCCGATAACAGTTCTATCGGATGGAATTGCATTCAACAAATTATTGACCGTGGATATCGAAATCTCTTTTATATGTCAAGAGATTTACAATACGTTGATGTCGAACATCAAATAACAAATAGACATTATCGGGATGAACGAAACATGGTTCCAGGCTTTATGATTTCCCAACGCACTCGTCCACTCATCATTGCACGACTCAAAGAGTATATGTTAGATAATTCGTTTACGATTCGGTCTGGTCGTATGATGGCAGAATTAGAAACGTTTATTTGGAAGAACGGTCGTCCAGAGGCATTGCAAGGATATAATGACGACTTGGTATTGGCACTGTGTATTGGATTATGGGTCCGTGATACAGCACTTCGTCTACGACAGGAAGGAATCGAATTAACAAAAATGGCATTAGATAAAACGTCATACAATAGTATTCCTCTTGCAATCAAGCAAGGTGGTCTTGATCATAATCCATATGAAATGAAAATTGGTAACAATCAGAGCGAAGATATTCGTTGGCTTATAGGATAGAAACGTTTTAATATAAATTTAGTTATATTTATATAGTGATGTACTTTATATTCTCCGCGGAGACTTTTTATGAAACGTAGTGAACTGGAAGAAATTATTAAAGAAGAAATTTATAAAATAATAAATGAAATTCGATTCATGCGCGATGAATCGTTGGATGAAAAAACTGTTCCTCCGTACACTAAAGAAACGCGTAAAAATCGTCGTCGGATGTCACCTGCACAGATTGCAAAGAGAGACGAGATTGGTAAAAAGATGAAAGGTAATTCTAAAACGGTGGCACGATTTAAGAAAAACTACGGTGACGAATGGGAAGATTACCTGTGGGCCTCAGCGTCTAGTATAGCACTCGGCGGCGGATTTAAAAAGAAAGACGGTTCATCTGATGATGAATAAAATATTACATAGAATAGTTAAAAAGCTTAAACCAACGGGAGTACAACAATGATTAGAATGATGGGATTAGTAGACCTACGTGGAATCGGAGCCCCGGTTGGTTCACGTACTATCGAAGAAGACCTTACCGGCAATCAAAAAAAATTAGACGTTGATAAAGATGGGAAAATTGAAGGCGAAGATTTAGCAAAACTACGGACTAAGAAAGAAAATTTGAACGAAGAAAATCCAGACAATCCAGACGTTGTTGATGACCACGAAGGTCAGATGGCAAAAGCAGATTTGATGGCAATTAATAAGCATTCAAAAGAAATTTATAACATGTTGGGTGACGATGAAGAACTAGAGGGATGGGTTCAGTCAAAAATCACCAAGGCAGCGGAATACATGAATGCAGTATATAACAACATGAATTATGAGAAGAATAAACCAGGTTCATTGGGTGATGGGGAAGGAACACCTGCAGATGCCACCGATGGTATGATGCCAGAAGGTACGCATTTAAACCCATCCAAAGACCACAAAGATCCACACAAAGATCCACACCTAGCTCATGAAAGTATTTGTGAAGGTGCAGATTGTATGGATGAAGTTGCTCCTGAAGGATGGGAAGGTACCGTCAAAGCAATGAAGAAATATAAGAAAATTGACAATCCGTGGGCGCTTGCTTATTACATGAAGTCCAAGGGATATAAATCACATAAAAAGGACAAGTAACATGGAACCGATTGCAAAGTTTTTAGGAACATTGATGTCCAGTAGAACGCAAGCACATGTGTTTCATTTACAAACACCGTCATTTGCCGCACATAAAGCATTGAATGAATATTATGATGAGATTGTTGATTTAATTGATTCCTACGCAGAAATGGCCCAAGGTCGATATGGAATTATTCGCGGATATGTTATGTCGAATCAGATTTTTGAAGATGATTCGGTGTTAAAATATTTTGCAGGATTGCAGAAGTTTGTTGATGAAATTCGCACACAATTACCTCAAGACGGAGAACTCAACAACACCGTGGATGAAATTTCTGGTTTAATTAGTTCAACTATTTATAAATTAAAATTTTTAAAGTAATATGAAATACATTGATTTTTACGAAAATATTTGTCGATGTGATGAAGGATGCGGGTGTGAAGAAACTACCAACGAATACACGGGGGATACGTTTTCTGCGCCGCAACCTGACTTTGACACATATTCAACGTATAATAATGACCCACATAAAAAGAAAAAGTTAGAAGAATTTTCTGCTTTACTTGAAAAAAATACACCCACGAGTCCCGACAAGTGGGCAAAAGCAAAAGCAGCCGCACGTGCAAAATTTGATGTGTATCCTTCTGCTTATGCAAATTTGTGGGCTGCAAAGAAATATAAGAGTATGGGCGGTGGATGGAAGAAGGGTAAAAAATGATAAGTCTTTCGGATATTTTGGAAGAAGTCGTTGATGAACTAGACGAAAAGTATAAGACCAAAGGTAATTTGGGAAAATGGCTTCGTCAAAAATGGGTGGATATTTCACGAAAAGATAAAAGTGGAAAGCATCCACCATGTGGGGCATCTGCTGGAAAAAAAGAACGAAAAGGTGGCTCTGCTAAATATCCAAAATGTCGTCCTGCCCGTTCTGCAGCAGCAATGAGTAAAGGTGAAAAACGGTCAGCAGTTACTCGGAAACGTAAAGCAGGAAATCCTGGTGGTAAACCTACGATGGTGTCAACGTTCAAAAAGGATAATTAATATGGATAATATTACTGAAGCTTGTTGGGAAGGATATAGACAAGTTGGTATGAAGGATAAAGGTGGTAAGATGGTTCCCAACTGCGTTCCTATCAACGAAAATGACATTTATGATGGTGAGTTTTGTCCAGCATGTTTAGCTAAATATATCTTAGAACGTAAGGATATGTTGGAAGAAGCAGAATATCAAGGTCGCAAAGTTCCCCTTGGAAAACCAATGCGCGGCGATGTTGGAAAATTCAAAGTATATGTTAAAGACCCAAAAACTGGTAATATCAAGAAAGTAAACTTCGGTGACAAAAAGATGCGTATCAAGAAGAATATTCCTGGTCGCCGTAAGTCATTTAGAGCACGTCACAACTGTGCAAATCCTGGCCCAAGAACTAAAGCACGGTATTGGAGTTGCCGTAAGTGGTGATACGTCTCCGTGATTTATTGACCGAAACCGACACGAAAAAAGACACTCCGTATGTCAGCGGAGATACTTATATTAGTAAGGAAGAAGCAAAACGTATCTATGATTATATGGGATATGATTTTGACTTCAACCAATTTGTTTTGGGCATGAATACGGAATTAGAACACCAAGATGTCACGGACGGAAGTTTAGTAAAAACTGCAATGATTGCTGCTGCACATCTTCGGGAAGTTCCAGATTATTATACAAAATTAAAGCAGTATGTGGAATCTAAAAAAGTCACCAAAGAAGATGGGGCCCCCACGGGAGGAATTGGATTAAGTCTTCCCGGCGGTTATATTAATGGAGCACCAAAACCCAAAGATGTCAAAAAGATGCGGAAGCATCTCAATAAGGAGAAAGATCAATGATTCGTTTAACAGATTTATTGGTAGAGAATGCAGAAAACCGCATCAATTTGATGAAAATTCAAACCATTATGGAAAAACTCTATCCAGAATTAACCGGTGAACAAAGTAAAAAGTTGATGGAATTGTGCACAGAGATGCACATGATGGCTTCTCAATTAAACACAATTCCGTACATTAGAACGGAAACTGCTTTAGTTGAATGGAAACTTTTGGTCACTGCATTCAAGACAAAAGTAAATGAACTAAAAGAAGAAGTGGTCAGCGTATGTGAAAATAAAAAAATAGATTGCACTACAGTAGTTAAAGCATTAGATGAAGTATTAACATACTAAGTGAGGTTATATGGCAGATACGAGTATTTTTAGTAGATTAAAAAAACTTTTTTCTACTAACACAATTGTACGAAATGTCGGTGGCAAAAAACTAAGAATTGCAGACACGGACCAAATTCAGTCATTCGTAAACCGTCGAGGGGTTGACCGATACCACCGGGTTTATCAGTCAGGGACGGGTGGATACGGGTCACACCACGGCCGTTACGAGGCTGCTGCAGCATTTCAAGGTGCAAGACTGCAACTATTCCGTGATTATGATATGATGGACAATGACCCTATTGTTTCTTCTATATTAGATATTTATGCAGATGAATCTACGGTTAAGGACGAATTTAATCGTATTTTAACTATTAAAACCGACGATACTCGTATTCAAGAAATTTTACATAATTTGTTTTATGATATTTTAAATGTGGAATTTAATCTCTGGCCGTGGATTCGTAACATGGCAAAATACGGAGATTTCTTTTTATATTTAGATATTCACGATGAGTATGGCATTGTCAATGCCATACCGCTTTCCGTATATGAAACCATCCGTGTGGAAGGTGAAGAACCTGGAAACCCATTTTCTGTACGATTTAGTATTCAGAACGACTTTTTGGCATTAGGTAAAACAGAGTTCGATAATTACGAAATTGCACATTTTCGATTGCTGGCCGATACCAACTTCTTACCGTATGGCAAAGCAATGATTGAAAACGGCCGCCGTGTTTGGAAACAATTGCAGTTAATGGAAGATGCAATGTTAATTCATCGTATTATGCGAGCACCAGATAAACGTAAGTTTAGAATTGACATTGGAAATATTCCACCCGCCGAAGTAGAAACGTACATGCAACGAATTATCGACCGAATGAAAAAAGTTCCATTGGTTGATCAAAAAACGGGTGATTATAATCTTCGGTATAATATGCAGAATATTACAGAAGACTTTTATCTCCCAGTGCGTGGGAAGGATAGTGGTACGGATATTGAAACCATGCAAGGATTACAATTTAATGCTATTGAAGACATTGAATATCTTCGTAAGAAACTTCTTGCGGCATTTAAAGTACCGAAATCTTTCATAGGATATGATGAAGATGTAAATGGAAAGGCAACGTTGGCTGCACAAGACGTTCGATTTGCACGCACGATTGAACGCATTCAACGTATTATGATTTCGGAATTAACGAAGATTGCAATTATTCATTTGTATGTACAGGGGTTTACGGATGAAAATCTTATCAACTTTGAACTTTCACTAACAAATCCTTCCACGTTATACGAACAAGAAAAAATTAATATCTGGAAAGAAAAGTTTGCACTTGCTCAGCAAATGACCGGCGGACAAACCGTATTATTTTCTCAAGATTGGGTATATAATAATATTTTAGAAATGTCTGACGAAGAAATTGCAAAAGAGCGTGAAAAGATTATGGAAGACTTAAAACGTCAGCAGGAGCAACAAACTGCACTACAACCACCGGACCCGATGCAACAACAGCAACCTCCGATGGACGGAGCAGCGCCGCCTGAGGGTGGGGTTCCGGCAGAACAGCCACCTGAAGGGGAGGAAGTTCCTGAAGAACAACAAATTGATGATGTAGACCAGATTCTTGCTAGTTTAGAAGACATCAATGAAGATGAAGAAAATCCTGAACTTGAAGAAGCTTTGGCCAAAAATAAAGGCGGACGGCCTTATGAAGGATTGAAGTTTGGTACTGACAGACACCCACTTGGTCGTGATCCGTTTGGGCACAAGGAAAATAAGAAAGCAGTAAAAAGAACACTGTCTACAGAAACAAAAACGTTCTTGAATAGTTTGCAACGAAAAGGAGCTAGCAAATACAGACAAATTATAAGTGAAAGTTCGCTAACTGATGAAAAAACAGAAGGTTAATAATGTTTCTAGATATTTACTTATATATGGTGGTTGTTTACTCGTCTAATACGGATAACATATGAACATCAAACACAATAAATTACGTAACACCGGCATTTTGTTCGAACTACTTGTAAGAAAAGTAGCTGCAGACGTATTGGATGGAAAGTCCGATAGTTTTGCGGTAAAGCTTATGAGAGAACATTTTCATTCTAAATCCGAACTAGGAAAAGAATTACAACTATATCGTACGTTTTTCAATACGACCAAGTTGTCTGAAAATAAAGCTTTGGATATGCTCAATATAATTTTGCAGAGACGTAAAACGCTCAATGAAAAATTATTAAATGCACAAAAATTCTTACTTATTAAAGAAATAAAACAACAGTGTGACTTGAAACAATTTATGGCAGGTAGAGTCCCGTCGTACAAAGTGTATGCATCGGTCTATAAATTGTTCGAAACAACCAACCGTTCAGAAACAGATTCCTCAATGTTTATGCAGATTGATGAAATGGTTTCTGCACGGTTTGTTGTTGTAGAGCACCTAAAGGGTGAACTTAAAGAAGAAAAAATAATTAAAGAAAGTACATACTCCGAAGTTTTGAAGAAGCAGCCGGAAGAAATTAGATACTTGTCATATAAATTTTTATTAGAACGATTCAATGAAAAGTATAGTAACTTCAGTGACAAACAAAAAACTTTATTACGTGAATACATTAATAACGGGACGGACCTTGAGAAGTTTAAAAATTATGTTGCAGAAGAAGCTAAAGCATTGACACGGCAGATACAGAGGAATTCTCATAAAATTAAAAATGACGTTACTAAGATTAAAATTAATGAAGTAATATCACAGTTGCAACACATACAACATAAGTCAACAATAAAAGATAATTATATTACTGCATTATTAATTGCATATGAAATTTCACACGAATTGGATTCGTTGAGTTAATTTATGATGAATGAAGAACGATTGAGAGAACTTATCCGTAAGCATATCGAAGACAGACTAGATGAAATCTCAACTACAGCTAATGTTGCTGGGTATTTATCACCTAAAGCATTTTCTGGTTCTGGTCAAATGAATGCTAGTCGTGTAAAAGCTATGGCAAAGCAGATTGGCTATACGTTAACACACCGTGGAAATGAAGATTCTAAAAAAGTTGATAATCTTAAAGAACATGCGCATGTCCTAAGAACAGAATTAAATCAACTGACTGAAAATTATTATCAATATAGAAATGACCAGACAGCACTTCCTCATCAAAAAATTGGAAAAGCCATTTCTGAAATTAATAAGCAGTTAAAGATGGTTGAGAAAGTTTTAAATTACAACAGTCGTTTGAAGAATGAGTATGGTATTAGTAACGAAAGTTTATGGAAACGTACACAAAATCAAATGACAAAATTGGAAGGCCGATTGATTGAAATTGCACGTAGACTGCGTGAATTACGAGGATAACTATGATAATTTTTAAAGAGTTAATTCAAGAGATGGTTGACGAAAAAATTGGTGATTATTTGCCTGGAAAAATGAATGCCGCCGCACAGCAAGCAAAACAACAAGGGCTTCACAGTATTGGTTTTGGTCGTTGGGCAAACGCAAACGGTGAATATGTGGCAAAAACCGTGGACGGCCGATTACAAACAGTTGACACACAGTTCAAACGAACACAACCAAAAAATCGAAATCCAGCTACCATGCCACTTAATCGTGGAATCGATCAAGGTGGACCAGCAAAGTTATCCGACCCAGCAGATATGAAAGATAAAGTTGGTTTGGCAGTTCGACAGAAACTAACTACTGCATTAAAATCATCTGCGGTACAAAGTGCTATGAAGCAAGGTGGTGGACTCACTGGTGACCAACTGAAACAGCTCACGGGCGTTCCAGAAAAAGCATTTAAAGTAGCGTCCTACAGTCTAGACCCAGAGAATCCAGAGGCAACTCGATCGGTTTCAATTGACTTTAATCGTGGATTAGATTATAGCCCAAAAACTAAACTGTATACCTTTAGAGATGGTAGTAAATAATATGGCATTACTCTGTGAATATACCGAACTGCATTACGACAGAAATATGTTAATGGAATCCATTGACGGTAACAAACCATTCATTCTTCGCAATGTCGTATTACAACGTGCAAACGCCAAAAATCAAAACGGTCGAGTGTATCCGAAAGAAATTCTCATGCGAGAAGCAGCAGTATACAAGCAAAATTTCGTTAGTCAACGAAGAGCACTTGGTGAATTAGATCATCCAGAATCACCGGTTGTAAATCTTAAAAATGTATGTTGTAATGTCGTTGGGTTGTGGCCTGACGGTGATGATGTTCGTGGAGATATTGAAATTCTCACCACTCCAACAGGAAATATTGTTCGTGAACTAATCAAGAATAATATTCGTCTCGGGGTATCATCCCGTGGAATGGGGTCGGTTCGTCAAATGGGAGAAAATACGGTAGAAGTACAAGAGGATTTTTCTTTGATTTGTTTTGACATTGTTTCCAATCCATCAACGTTTGGTGCATTCATCAATGAAAATGTAAGCAGTAATATTATAACACCGTATGACACAATTGATAAGTTGGTTCATGATTTCTTAAGCGAAGTAAAATAAAGGAGATTATTATGCTATTATTACTTGCGGTAGTTGCAATGGCAACTATTGGTTGGATTATAGTCAACAATACAAAAAAATCTAAAACAGAAGACATCACACCAAATCCAGATCCAATTCCGACACCAACGTGTGCCAAATTAGGTGACACCTGTACAGAAACGTCGGGATGTTGCCCTGGATTATTATGCGTGGATATTAATGAACAAGGATTTGGTACATGCGCACCTATACCGGTTCCCGGTAAAGTATCTAAAGTATAAGAATCATGCCATCGGTTAGTAAAAAACAACAGCAATTATTTAAAATAGTTTATGCATATCAAATGGGAAAAATTTCTCCTGATAAAGTAAACTCCAAAATTAAAAAGATTGCAAATACCATTTCCCCACAAGACGCAAAAAAATATGCCACTGGTGCAACGGTCAATGTAAAAAAACTACATGAGATTTTTAATAATCCAATGTATGTAAAAATGACATTGAATGAAATTATAAACACCAACACACCAAATTATGTAAAAGGTCAATTAATTGACATATTTACTGCACACATGATTATGACGGTAGTGAATAAGTTAAATGAAGATAACCAACGTGTTTTTTTTCAACATACTTTGAATGAAATGGTGGCATTTTCTTATAAAATACTAACGCATTAACATATGTCTAAAACTTTATTTGTTAGTGACTTTGATGACACATTAGCACAGACGGATGCAAAGATTATCATCACAAAAGCGTCAGGTGAGGTTGTGGAAATGGACCCGCCTGATTATGCTGTCTACACACCAGAACCAGGCGATAAGTTTGATTTTTCTGAATTTGAGAAATTAAAAAATCCAAGACCAATTCGTAGATTTGTACAGCTCTTAAAAAGAGCAATAGCAGATAAACGAGTTGACAAAATTGCTATATTAACTGCCCGTGGCCATACTAAGCCCGTTGCACAATTCTTACAAATGATGGGAATTACTTCCGGTGTGAGTATTGCCGCTATAGGAAGTTCTGACCCGCAGAGAAAAGCAAATTATATAGAAAAACATATACAATCTGGATTTACTCGCGTTGCATTTGTTGATGACTCACCTAAAAATGTAGCAGCAGTAGAAGGACTTCGTAAAAAATACCCAGAAGTAAAATTACTTGTTCATCAGGCAAAAGAACATCCTGAAGAAAAAGATACAACTCCAACGTCACCAGATAATAATCCCGCAGACAACAACACAGACTCACAGATTGCAATTCAAGCAAAACAGATGGGGCTAGAGGATTATAAATTTGGTCGATATGGAAAGAATGGAACTGTCACACACACTGTTCAAAACGGTCGTTTATTACCAAAACCAAAGGAAGGCAATTAAATGTTTATTAAAGTTAACGATGGCAAGGATGAATTGAATAAAGCATTAAAACAATTCACCAAGATGGTTAAGAAATCTGAAATTATGCAGGAGTTAAAAAACAGAGAACATTTCTTAAAACCATCAAAAAAGAAAAAATTTAAGAGTCAAGAGGCACTTCGTCGTAGAAAACGTGAAGAACGTAGAGCCGCACGACAAAAACATTACGATAATTGATATTTTTGAGAATTAGTAATATATTTATTATAGTGAAACACTAATGTTCAATATTGGTGGGAATTTTTATATCCAAAATAACAGATGAGAATATCTGTTTCATTCCTTACAGGAGTATTACAATATGGCAAAGATTACCAACAATCTTTTAAAACAAGCCATTGCAGACGCAGAAGCAGTTCGTGAAACGGCTGTCGCAAATGCAAAGCTCGTATTAGAAGAAGCAATTACCCCACAAATTCGTGAAATGATTGCGCGCCGTCTTCGTGTGGAAGCAATGGAAGGCGAAGAAAAAGAAGAAACGGATGATATCAAGAAGGAATCATTTGGTGCAGAAGAACCAACTGATGAAGCCGCAAAGGAACTCCCATTCCAGGATGCAGAAGCAAAGGGTGGTAGTGACTTCCCAGCAGATTCATCAACGGTTGGAACGGGTGACAACAAGGAACCGTCAGATGATTCATTTGACACTTCAGCTATCGGTGATGGAGGTGAAAACGTCGATGATAGCCATACTGACTGGTATGATGACTGGTCAGAAAGTGATTTCGACCTTGACGAAGTTATCAAAGAATTAGAAGAAGATATTGCTCGTCTTGCAGAAGCCGAACATGCAGGTGAAGAAGAAGGTGAGGAAGAGGGTGAGGAAGAAGGTGAAGAAGAAGCACCGGCCGCACCTAAGGTACCAGCAAAAACTGAAGGTTATGGAAAGAAAGAATCCGACGTTTCAAAATTCGGAAAGGCTCCTACAACAGAGGAATCTGGCGAAGAAATGGCGGATGATGAACAAGAGATTGATCTTGAAGAAATTCTTGCAGAACTTGAAGCCGATGATGAAGAACAACATGCCGCTGGCATGGGACATGCTAAAGACATGAACAAATCAACCGAAATGGCTGCTAAACTTGCGGAACTCAAGAAAGAATTGGCACAACATCGTTCGGTCATTAATACCCTACGTGAACGCCTACAAGAAGTTAACTTATTAAACTCAAAGTTACTCTTCACAAACAAGATTTTCCGTAAGGAAGGTCTAACTAACGAACAAAAGATTCGTATTGTTGAATCATTTGACCGTGCAACAAATGTTCGTGAAGTGAAACTTGTTTATGCGGCACTTGTTGAAAATCTTTCAACTGCAGCTAAGACATTTGCATCATCACGTAAGAAAGTTGTTACTGAAGGGTTTGCTTCAAAAGTAACCCCAAGTACAGCACCAAAGAAAGAAGTTATCGTTGAAAACACGGTAGCTCGTCGTCTACAAGAACTCGCAGGAATTATCTAATATACAGGAGATATAAATTATGTCAGATGTACAAGATTTTATTAACGAAGCGGGAACAGCTCACAAGCATGTGATTGACCAAACCCGTAAATTGGCAGGTAAGTGGGAACGTTCAGGCCTTTTGGAAGGCTTGAAGGGATATGAAAAGCAGGGTATGGCTGTGATGCTTGAAAACCAAGCAACACAACTTCTCCAAGAAAACAGTAAGACCAACCAAGCCGGTGCAACCGGCGAACAATGGGCCGGTGTAGCACTTCCATTAGTTCGTAAGGTCTTCGGTTCAATTGCAGCAAAGAACTTCGTTTCAGTACAACCAATGAACCTCCCAGCAGGGTTGGTTTTCTACATGGACTTCAAGTACGGAAGTACACGTAACGGACAGGTAGCAAACGAATCACTTTATGGTACTGCAGCTGCTTCAACATGGGGCGGATTCGGTAACACGAACACGGGTGGTTTGTATGGTGCAGGTCGTTTTGGTTATACCATCAACAATGCAACGTCAAATACGGTATCAGTATCAGCAGCATCTGCATCATTTGCCGATGTTAACTATAATGATGCATTCGTAGCAACTGGAAGTCTTTCCAAGTTCGTTGTTGCAAAGACTGCATTTGCAAACCCAGACTACTTGGCAATTCGTTCATTCGTACCAAGTGGTTCAGGAGTTGATTTTGCATCATTAGTATTACCTGAATTCACCAAGTATGATGGAACAAACATCACATTCGTCGTTAACACGGCAGTGGCGTCAGGCAAGACACTTACGAGTGTACAATTCAGTAAGCAACCGGTTGACACAGCTCGTGGTGACTTCGAAGATCGTGACCCAATTCGTGGTTCGGCAGCAGGTACGGGATTGGATGACGGTACAGACCTCAACATTCCAGAAATTGATTTGGAACTCAAGAGTGAAACCATCGTTGCCAAGACACGTAAGTTGAAGGCAGTATGGTCACCAGAACTTGCACAAGACTTGAACGCATACCACTCAGTTGATGCAGAAGCAGAATTGACAAGTATGTTGTCAGACTATGTTGCAATGGAAATTGACCTTGAAATCCTTGACATGTTAATCAACGCAGCACCAACGGTTGATTTCTGGTCAGCAGAAATTGGTTCAGTATGGAACGGTTCAAACTTCCAAGCTTCATCCTTCACGGGAACAGCATGGACAAACATGACCTGGTACCAAACACTTGGTCAGAAGATGCAAAAGGTGTCAAACCGTATTCACCAACTTACAATGCGTGGTGGTGCAAACTTTGCAGTTGTTTCACCAACAGTTGCAACAATTCTTGAAACCATCCCTGGCTTTGCAGCCGGAACAGATGGTGACAAGATGGAATTTGCAGCCGGTATCACGAAGATTGGTTCATTCCAGAACCGCTTCACCGTATACAAGAACCCATACATGACGGAAAACGTAATGCTCATGGGCTTCCGTGGCAATCAGTTCTTGGAAACTGGTGCAGTCTATGCCCCATACATTCCATTAATCATGACACCACTTGTGTACGACCCAGCAAACTTCACACCACGCCGTGGCGTGATGACACGTTATGCCAAGAAGATTGTCCGTCCGGAATTCTTCGCAAAGATCTACATCGACAAGCTTGCACTCGTCTAATACGATTTTTTCGTAACGTAAAAAATAAATTGGGTGACCTTCGGGTCACCCTTTTTATTTTTATAGTAAATAATTTGATATTTATATATGTCTCTAATAGAGGGCTTTTATGCAAAACCGTGAACCGATTGTTTTTGAAGAAAACCCAGTAAATCCGTATAATCTCACACCATTTGGATTTTATGATAACGATGTAGAATTCCAAACGGAAGGACCACAATTGGCCACATTTGTGGCACGTAGATTGGGATATCCTGTGGTTGACGTAGAACTTACACATAAACAAATTTACGCTTGTTTTGAAGAAGCCATTACCACATATAGTAATCAAGTGAATCAGTTTAATGCACGTGAATATATGCTGGCAGTACAAGGAATGAGTACCTCTCAAAATATAACACAACGTAATATTGTAAGTAGTCCACTTCCACAACTTGTAAAATTGTCGGCACACTATGGTACAGAAGCTGAGAGTGGTGGAAACGTTTCTATGAAAAAAGGATATATTAAAGCAACTGCCTATCAACAGGCATATGATTTAAAAACATTGTGGGCAGATGTAAGTGAAAGTGGAAAGACAATTGAAATCAGAAAAATATATCATAATATGCCACCTGCGATTGCTCGGTACTATGACCCATTTGCAACAACGGGTCTTGGGTTAACCAATCTTATGAGTGAATTTGGATTTGATGGGTACTCACCACCGGTAACCTTCGTAATGATGCCAGCATACGAAGACCTTCTTCGTATTCAAGCAATTGAAATCAACGATATGATTCGTAAGAGTCAGTATAGTTTTAGTATAGCAAACAATATCGTTAGATTTTCGCCAATCTTTACGAAAGATACAATCGTCTGGTTTGATTATATGGTGGTGGACGATAAAATGTCTGGAGCAGGAGTATTACAGTCGGGCTCAGAAAATAGTGTAGTATCCGACTTTTCAAATATCCCGTATGATAATATTCAGTATGGAAACATTAATCAGATGGGACGTTTGTGGATTTATCGTTACACATTGGCATTAGCAAAAGAATTGTTGGGACTTATTCGGTCAAAATACGAACACATCCCAATCCCAGAAGCTCAAATTCGTCTGGATGGAGAAACTCTGCGCCGTGAAGCCGAACAAGAAAAAAAGTTGTTAATCGATGAAATCCGTGAAACATTAGAACAGACGGGATATCAAATGCAGTTGAAAAAGCAATTAGAAAGCGTAGAGTCAATGAATAAGATATTCCAACACGTTCCTGTTCCAATATACATCTTATAAGAGATAGTTTATGCCAATTTTTGTTTCTACGAGAGACTTTGACTTTTTTCAACATATAAATAGGGAAATTATCGTTGACTTGATTGACGTTGAAGTCATTTTATACAAAATTATCAATGACATCGTTAAAGTAAATATTTACGGAGAGTCATCGGAAAAACCAACGTACAAAGGAATTAGTTTAAATGCATTAATCAAGTATCCGAAAAAAACGGCAGAAACCGAAGATGGTTTTGGATACAACATAAAACAGGCCGATGTAGAATTTAGATTTGTAAAAAAATTGTTAGCCGACGTTGATGTGTACCCAGAAGTGGGTGACGTTATAAAATATAATAATAATTTTTATGGTATAAATAACGTAAATGAAGCGCAATTGATTGCATCTAGACCCGAATATAATCAAACTGTATTGTGTGAATGTCACTTGACTCGCAAAACCGAGTTTAATATTGAGGAAACACACATATGACCGCTCCTAATTTTAATAGAAATAATATAATACTCCCACAACGACAAAACAGAGGGTATGATACCAAATCTGATGAGGGAGATAGTACGCCTGTTTCAATAGGTTTGGAGACAATTGACACGGCAATCATAAAATACCTACAAACAAAAGTAAAACCAATTGTAACACAGAACAAAAAACAAATTCAAGTACCAGTAATGTATGGTAATCCAGAGCGTTGGAAAAGTGCGCAAATTGATGGCGCATTACGTGATGCAAATGGAATGATTCAATTACCAATTATGATGATTCGTAGAACGGGAATGAAGGAGAATGCCATAAACAATCCAACCAACAAATATCAAACATATTTGTTTAAAACGGGCTGGAATTCTCGTAACGTGTATGACCGATTTGCCGTAATAAATGGCGTACGACCGAGTGAACGATATCAAGTCACATCAATTCCAGATTATTACGATATAACCTATGAAGGTTTAATCTGGACAGAATTTATGGAACAAATGAATAAGGTAGTTGAAAATATTTCGTTTGAAAGTAACGAATACTGGGGTAATGATAATAATTTTAAATTCAAAGCAAAGATTAATCAATTCGAACAAATAACTGATCTACCTGCAAATGCGGCAAGATTGGTCCGTAGTAAGTTTACTATAGACGTTAAGGCATATGTACTACCTCAGAGTGCGTTGGATAAAAACGGAAATCGTCAACTTACAAGTCGATTGGCATATTCACCCAAAAAAGTGGTATTCGACACGGAATCTTTGGTAAGCTCAAATAATAAGTGATGTTTTGAATATTTTTTATATATTTATGATATGTATACTACTTTAAAAAGAGGTTTATATGAAAAAAATTGCTGAAGAAGATTTTGCAGAGATTCAAAATCTTAAAGAATCGTTATTTACCGTCCTAACATCCATTGGTGAATTGCACCTAAGTAAAAAAATGTTAGAACGTCAAATTGACGAAGCACATCAACAATTGGAATCGCAGGAAAAGGCATTTGAAGAATTTCAAGAAAAAGAAAGGGTTTTATTTGAAAAACTGCAGCAAACTTATGGAACCGGTACAATAAACATAGAAACTGGTGAAATAACAGAATAATATAACCCATTAGGAGGATTCGTATGGCAAATGAAAGAATTGTTTCCCCTGGAGTTTTCACACGGGAAAGAGACTTAAGTTTCTTAACCCAGGGTATTAGTGAAATTGGGGGCGCATTTATTGGACCGACACCCAAAGGTCCAGCGTTTATCCCAACAATTGTAAGAAGTCAGCAGGAATATGTTACCCTTTTTGGTGAAGCCGACGCGAATCACTATACTGGGCTTACAGTAAAAAATTATTTACGTGAATCAGGCGTAGCAACTATTGTTCGTGTATTAGGAACGGAAGGATACAATAACGATACAACGGTCCCCGGCTTAATTTATGTATCGGGTTCATCGGGCAAGAAATTGTTTGCGGTAGTTCACCCAAGTAGTATCGGCAATACAATTGAATCAATTGCAGTGTCGGGAACTGGTGGTAGTTTTTCTGTTAATATCGTGGCAGATGGCGGAACGGCAGTAAGTCAAAGTGGACTAACAACCCTTGAAACGTCTACAGCATATTTCGGCGATTTGTTGGGCACAAATCCAGTAACCACGAAGAATTCATTTGTATATGCAATCTTCCCAGAATCCGTTACAGAAGCAACTGCGGGTGGACAAACAGTTTCAGGATTGACTGTAGCATCACAATCATTAGCTACTGGAGATGTTCCTACGGGAGTGTCTACGGGAAGTCTTACCAAGTATGTAGTTCCTGTTGCATCATTAACAAATATTGACACAACAAAATTAAGTCAAGCAACTGTCAGTGGCTCTGGAATTAATTTCGGAACACTCTTACTTCCTCAATATACAGCCGTTTCATCAACGAACGTGGTATTCATCGTAAGTTCAAGTAACAGTGGAACGTTAAATACAGTAACTTACCAATTGACAAGTGCAGGACAAACTGCAGCAGTAACGATGTACGCAGAAACATCCAGTGCAGCATTGAATTTCACAGACGTTGGATTTGCAAATGCGCACACGCCATGGATTCAATCACAGACAATTGCTGGTGCAAAGATTGATTTGTTCAAACTTCACACATTAAGTGATGGTAATTTTGCAAATAAGGAAATTAAGGCATCGTTCTTAAATATGAAGAAGAGTGATGACGTAGATAATCCATGGGGAACGTTCTCCATGTTAATTCGTCGTTATGATGATACTGATGCACGTATTGAAGTCTTAGAACAGTATGATAACCTCACGTTAGATCCAGATAGTCCGCAATTTATTGCACGTGTAATTGGTGATAGCGCTCCATACGATGACCCAAATACCGCAGAACGTTACTATCAAGGCGATTTCCCAAATCGTTCACAGTACGTGTATGTACAAATGTCGGATGCAGTAATTCCAGCAACTGCACTACCGTTTGGGTTTGGGTCAGTGGAATCGACTGTTACGGTTCTTAATACACAATTAACGAGTCCATCGTTGGTAACATCACGTTGGAGAAACGGAAGTGTGCAAGGATATACAACAGAATCGGTTGATAAGCGTTTCTACTATGGGTGGAACTTTGCAGATAACGAAGGAACAAATCCATCGTATCTCGGGGCAATCCCAGACCCAGAAAATACAGTAGATGTTCCAAATTCATCGTTTACATTGGAGACATTGTATGAAGTACCAAGTGGCTCTTCATTACAATTCTCTGCATCAATTTCATTGGACAACGATAGCTTGGCATACCGTAAGTTCTCGGTACCATTCCAAGGCGGATTTGATGGATTAAATCCAGCACGTGATATTAAGATGGGTGGTGACATCGTTCCAACCAATTCACAAGGATTTAATCTTGCAAATGCAGCATCACCGGGCTCAAAGGCTTATAAGAAAGCATTACAAGCATTGAGTAATCAAGATCAATGGGATTTCAATCTCTTGATATTGCCCGGCGTTATCTACGACTTCCACTCGTATGTAGCTGATACTGCACTAAGTCTCTGCGAAGACCGCGGTGATTGCTTCTATATCATGGATACTACTGGATTAAACGCAACAATTGCAAGTGCAACTGCTAAGGCAGGAGAAATTGATAGTAACTATGCAGCAACTTATTATCCGTGGTTGAGAGTAATTGATACCAATACCAATAAGTTGATTTGGGTACCACCTTCAGTTATTCTTCCAGAAATCTACGCATACAATGACAATATTGCCGCAGAATGGTTTGCACCAGCAGGTTTGAACCGTGGTGGTATTGCAAGTGCAGTGGGTGTGAAGGTACGACTTCCACAAACAAGTAGAGACACGTTGTATGAAGGAAAGGTCAACCCAATTGCACAGTTCCCTGGACAAGGTATCTGTGTGTGGGGTCAGAAGACACTTCAACGTCGTGCTTCGGCACTTGACCGTGTAAACGTTCGCCGTCTATTAATTGCAGTTAAGAAATATATCGCCAGTGTTTCACGTTACCTTGTGTTCGAACAAAACGTTGAAGCCACACGAAATCGTTTCTTAAATATTGTCAATCCATATTTGGCAAGTGTACAAGAACGCAGTGGATTGTTTGCATTCCGGGTAATTATGGATGAAACCAACAATACACCGGATATCATTGATAGAAATATCCTCTACGGACAACTCTATCTCCAGCCAACAAGAACAGCTGAATTCATTATCCTTGATTTCAATGTTCTCCCAACTGGTGCAACATTCCCAACTGCATAATATGAATCTGTGGGGGAGATTAATCCCTCCCCCACATTTTTATAATATCTTATATTTATAATTAAGAATCCTTTCGGAGATTATACATGGCAAACCTAGTAAGTGAACAAGAGCTGTTTTTCACAGCATTTGAACCAAAGATGAAGAATCGTTTCATCCTTTATGTGGATGGAATTCCTTCATACATTGTGAAAAAAGTTGCACGTCCTTCAATAAAGCAAGATTCAAAGCCAATTGACCACATCAATGTTCAACGATACGTCAAAGGCAAAACCACATGGGGTGCAATGCAGTTAGAACTTTATGATCCAATCGTACCTTCCGGTGCTCAAGCAGTTATGGAGTGGGTGCGTCTTCACCACGAATCTGTCACGGGTCGTGATGGATATCTTGAATTCTATAAGAAGGATTTAACATTAAATATCCTTGGACCTGTCGGTGACAAGGTTGAAGAATGGATTATCAAAGGAGCACAGATTACTGAAGTAAATTTCGGTGATTTGGATTGGAGTACGGACGAAGTAATGTCCTTCACGCTCACTGTCCAACCAGATTACTGCGTACTCAATTTCTAATTATTTGTTATCAACATATAATACTCCTCCGTGGTATAATGTCACGGGGGAGTTTTATATTATAACCCTAATAAAATCATCATATTACCTATAAATTTGATATTTATACAAGACGGGCCTTATATTGAGAGATAAATATGGCAGAACCTACAAAATTTGAAATTGGCCAAGGTGAAACGTTTAAAATACACGTTCGATTAAAAAACCAAAATCAAAATAACACGCCAATTGATATTACTAATTACACGTTTGCCGGACAGGTACGTGAAAATTATACTACTGAAGAAGTTGCAGCAACATTTACATTTTCAAAAAATCTACCATATTCCTCTGGAAGTGTTTTTGTAGAATTAACACCGTCAGACACAATAAACTTAACACAGCGGCAATATGTGTATGACATATACGCCACTTCCACTTCACCGGTATCCGTTACACGGAGAATATTAGAAGGTATGATTATAGTAAGACCTGCGGTAACGAGATAATATATGTCAGGTTCATTGGATACTAGTGATATTTTGGTAGTGATAGACACAGGAGATAATTTAAGTGTAAATCTACAACCACCTGACCAATATGCAGTATCTATAACGGCAGGCGACACGTATGTGGTAAACTTAGATTTACCGAGTACAATTGTTTCTACACAAGCTGACTCATTCTACAGAGTTGCAGATTTTGCCGTTACGGCAAGTTACGTATCTGGTGCTAGTAATTCTTGGGATGGGTTATTAGGAAAACCTGAAGGATTAATTTCCTCTTCGACGCAAGTAAATTATACACAACTACAAAATATTCCTGTGGGAATTATATCCAGTTCTACGCAAGTTAACTACACGGATATACAGAATAAACCCACATTAATTGCATCTGCATCATATGCACAGAATGCCGTAAGTGCTTCCTATGCGTTAACTGCATCTTATGTTAGTGGTTCCGTTAGCTCGTGGGACACTCTCACAAATAAGCCACCGGGACTGGTGTCGTCTTCCACGCAGGCGGCAGGATGGACTGTTGAGTCTGCATCATTTGCAAGTAAAGTACGAGGGACAGTCGAAACATCACAGTTATCAGTATTAACAAATACGCCGACAACTGCAACAATAATATCATCTTCGGTAAAATCTGGTGTATTTGCGGCAACAGAAATCATAGATCCTCCGTTCTCCTCAATTCAACACAGTGGTGTATCAGTTGAATATGTGGCACAACGAACTGGGGCATTGCGAGCCGGAGCATTATATGCTACTTGGAGTGGAAGTAGTATATCATACACTGATGTATCGAATACTGGTGTGGGGGATACAAGTGATTTATCGTTTAATTTCATACGAGTGGGAAATAATATATTACTAAGAGCATATAGTGCGGGATTAGGATCTGGTGCATGGACTATACAATGTTTATTTAAAATGTTTTCCAATGTAACCTGATATTTATATATAAACTATTTTGGAGATAGTGCATGGCAAATGAATTTATAGCACGCAACGGACTAAAAGTACTTGCGTCTGGGATAGAGATAACTGGATCTAGTAGATTTAGTACAGACGTAACTTCGTCTGGAAACATTAAAGCAACGGCATTTTATGGCAATGGTCAAAATGTCACCGGTGTTATTAGTTCGTCGTATGCAACCACTGCCTCATTAGCTACAAATAGTGTTGTAACTGCAAGTGGTGCTGGTAGCACTATTACGTTTACGAAGGGTGATGGCTCAACCTTTCCAGTAACAATTACGGTTGGAAGTTCGGCAACGGCTTCATATGTAGAATATGCAAATGTAGTCAATAAACCATCATTAGTTTCCTCTTCAGGACAAATTGATCATAATCTTACTACAAATTATGTAGCAAATCAACATATTGACCATAGCACAGTATCTATTACAGCGGGTTCTGGTTTAAGTGGCGGTGGTGACATTACCTCAACACGTACACTTACATTAGACACTTCATCGGTACACTTTTTAGATGGTGTTAAGAAAGAACTGAATACAGAAGGTGTCTTTAGTAGTTCACTCCAATTTAATAGTACCACTACACCATTTACTGGCTCGTTTACCGGTTCGTTTAAAGGCGATGGCAGTGGATTAACAGGAGTTGCAAGTACACTTAGTACTGCTGGAACTACTGGAACTGGCACGATAAACCTACAGACGCAGACATTAACTATTAATGGCGCCAACGGTGTTACAACAAATGCATCTGGTCAAACTATTACGGTATCAATTCCAGCCGGAACTATTAGTAGTTCAACGCAAGTAGATGTCCGTAACACTACGGGAATTGCCACACTTGCCACCACCGGTTCAAATACCTTCACGGGTGTACAGACAATCAGTGACACCACAAATAGTACAGCTTTCAATAATGGTGCGTTAATTGTTCAAGGTGGGGTGGGTATTGCCAAAGATGTGAACATTTCCGGTTCATTAACGGTAACGGGAATAGTAACTGCCGCAACAATGAGTACGCAGTATGTTACTTCCTCACAATATGTGGTTGGCGATAATAAAATTATAGTAAACACTGATGATATAACACGATTTGGTGGATTGTCGGTTAGAGACTCGGGCTCCAGTGTAGCAACTGCATCTATTTACTGGGACAGTTTAAATCATCATTTTATTTATGAAAACATAAGCGGTGCACCGTACAACAGTGCTATGTTTATTGCCGGACCAGTAAACACTAGTACATTAGGTAATGAAGTTGGATTGACGGCAGGTAGAGTTCCAGTTGCTTCTGGAACGGACCATATAGACAGTAGACCAGATTCAAGTTCAATTCGCATAGATTTCCCATCACGATTGACACATATTGAAGCCGGACTAACTGTTACCGGTTCAGTAAGTGCATCAGCATTCAGTGGCGATGGTAGTAATCTTACCGGCGTTGTTAGTACGTTAAGTGTAACAGGCTCACAGGGTGGTCAGGGGTCAATTAATCTTAAGACACAGGGATTAACAGTTGCAGGCGGAAATGGTATAGCAGCAACGGTCAGTGGACAAACAGTAATACTCAGTGGAAGTAATGCAACAACGACTGCACGTGGTGTTGCATCATTCACGAGTTCAAATTTCACGGTAACTGACGGCTCAGTAAGTACTAAACCCATTAATTTCAATGGCGTAGACCTCAATATTGGTGGTTCGTATGCATACGGTTTACAAAACATTACTCCGTATGGAGCAACTACTGCCGACACAGTAACACTGCAAGGTGGCGCAATTATTCAAGGAATATTGTATGCCTCTGGAAGTGCAACCATACCAAGTCCATTAAATTCTGTCGTCGTATCTCTTGCAACAAGCAGTTATGATGCGGCACATTTTGATTATGTACTTAAGAGTGGAACAAATCTTCGAACGGGAACGGTATTTGCTGTGTGGCAAGCAGGCACATCTACAGTGGAATTTACCGACACTTCTACGAATGATATTGGTGACACATTAAACGAAGTATTTACGGTAGATATCTTAAATGCAAATGTTCGACTGAAACTCTCAGGTGACAGTAGTACATGGACGGTAAAAACGTCTGTGCGTATGATTTAAGATACTTATAGTAGTAACACACCCCTTGGACAGTGAAGAGGATGGTGTATCAAAAATAATATAATTTACGATACAACATCTTCTCACTTCCAAGTGTGTGGTTTTCACATATTTGGAAGTGTCCTTTTATATGAGAGTGTGTAATGGCAAATGAATTTGTTGCAAGAAAAGGCCTAATAGTTTCTGGGAGTACATTAATTACTGGTTCTCTCAACGTAACCAGAGGAATTACTGGCTCTTTATTTGGTACGAGTAGTTGGGCAAACAATGCAATATCTGCAAGTTGGGCACCGGTTGTATTAACTGGCGTTGCCGTAAATATCGACGAAGATATTTTTGAAGGAAATGGTGTTACAACACAATACACGTTGTCTGACACCTATAATATCGATTCATTGACGGTAGTTGTTGGCGGTCTAACACAAACAAAAACTGTAGATTATTCATTAAGCGGTACCACGTTATCATTTACTTATGCACCGCCATCACAATCCAACATTATTGTCCGAGCACTATTAAATGCAACGAGTAATGCCATTGGAACTTTTACCGGTTCGTTTCTGGGAACCATTACATCGGCAAGTTATGCAGTAACCGCCAGTTATGCACTAAATGCCGCCGGCGGAACTCAAGGAAGTGGCGAATCTTTTCATCCATTTTTATTAGCGGGGTTGTAATACTATGCCAACATATAGAGTATTAGGACAATTGAATCCTACCTCTGGATCTTTACAAACATTATATACTGCTCCACGAGAAGCAGTAATTTCGACACTGGCCGTGTGTAACGTTTCAAGTAGTGTTGCAACATTTCGCATGGCCGTGCGTCCGGGAGCAGAGAGTATTGCAAATAAACATTATGTATCGTATGATACGACAGTTAATGGAAATGATACGGTATTATTGACAATTGGCATGACCCTTAGTGGGTCGGATGTCGTTTCAGTGTTTGCAGGGTCCAACGGTCTTGCCTTTAATTTATTTGGTACGGAAATATAAGATATGTCAAGTATTAATCTAAATTCGTCTACGGTCACAAATAAAAATGTGGTACAATGGGTGTACCCAATATCACCAGATATACCAGAAACGCAATCATGGGTCCGTCCATCGGATTGGCTAAGTTTACCAGAATTATCACCATCAGAACAACGTTTTGTTGGATTAATGGCAATACCTGACAGAACCGATAATTATGTAGCACTTACGGTATCTGGAAGTTACATAATAGATTGGGGAGATGGTATTATAGAAAGTATGTCATCGGGTGTACGAGCGCAACATTATTATGATTATAATAGTATATCAAATAGTACAACAAGTAGTCGTGGATATAAACAAGTAGTTGTCAGCGTAATCCCGCAAGGTGGCCAGATTTTTACGTTATTAAGTTTACAAGAACGACACAACTTTCTAACCGGGTCTTCTGTGGTGTATGATACTGGTTGGTTAGATATGAATATTTCTATGCCATCCGCATCACGACTGAATTTATCCACCACATCACAGACGTTTTTCACAAAAGTGCTATCGAACGGAATGGTTGAACGAGTTAATATAACATCGAGTAATGTAACCGATGCATCATTTATGTTTAGAGAGTTTTATCAATTACAATCTGTAACATTTAATTCGTCTCAACCACTTAATACATTTACTTTTGGATTTTCGGACTGTTTTTCATTACAATCTGCGCCATTCATAAATACGACAAATTGTTCAGGATCTTTTGCATTTACTAATGTATTTCGTAACTGTCGTTCATTAATCAACGTTCCGATATATAACACATCGAATGTAGTTAACATGACCAATATGTTTAATGGTTGCAGAGCACTACAAACTATTCCATTACTGGATACATCAAGAGTAACAGATTTTTCTTCCATGTTTAATGGATGTAATACGTTACAAACAATTCCATTGTTAAACACAACAAGCGGTACAAATTTTACAAGTATGTTTGCTAGTTGCATTTCATTAAAAGAAATTCCATTATTAAACACAGAAAATGGTACAAATTTTACAGCTATGTTTAATGGGGCTAGTGCAATTGAACGCATTCCTCCCATAAATTTGTCTAGAGCAACAATCGTGTCTTCTATGTTTCAAAATTGTGCTCGCTTAATAGAAGTACCTTCGTTAAATACAAGACTTGTAACCGACTTCACACAAATGTTTAATGGGTGTTCAAGTTTACGAATTGCGCCATTTGTAAATACAATTAGTGCAACAAGTCTTCTTGCTACGTTTCAAAACTGTGCTAGTTTAGAAAAAGTTCCTCTATATAACACAGCAAATGTAACAGCATTTTCTTCAACTTTTTCGGGGTGCAGTAGATTAAAAACCGTACCCGATTTTGACACAAGAAATTGTACAAATTTTTCAGGTATGTTTGGTGGTTGTAATAGCCTAGTCAAAGCTCCAAATATTGATACACGTAGAGGTACAAATTTTTCCAATATGTTTAATGGATGTCAATCATTACTAGTTGCACCGGAGTATAATACAGCAAGTGGTTCTAATTTTAATTCTGCATTTTCAAATTGCTTTGCTTTATATAAAGCACCGTCGTGGGACGTATCAAGGGGAACGGATTTTGGTGGCATGTTTAATAATTGTTCGTCACTGAAAATTGTTCCAACATTGAATACAGTTAGTGGTAGTAGTTTCCTTAGTATGTTTAGAGGAGCAATGTTTCAAACGGCACCGTCGTTGAGTTTAAATTCTGCAACAAATTGTAGTAATATGTTTTTTGAATGTGCCAATTTAATAACTGTTCCACCGTATAACACCAGTAACGTTCTCGACGCATCTAGTATGTTTAGAGCTTGTACATCACTACAAACACTTCCGCAGTTAAATACGCAACGATGTAGCGCATTTAATAGTATATTTCAAGATTGTGTGTCGTTACGAGAAGTGCCGATGTTAATTTTTTCTGCATCCAGTAATAACACATTGGCATTTAGTGGATGTAATTCACTTGCCAGTGGTGCATTAGCGAGTGGGTCAACACGAGCAATTAGTTATGCAAACTGCAGATTATCATCGGGAAGTTTACGAGAAATTTTCACTTTTCTAGGAACTGCAGCAGGTTCGCAAATAATTACGATTACTGGAAATTACGGGTCGGCAAGTTTAAGTGCAGGAGATAGAGCAATAGCAACTGGAAAGGGCTGGACAATTGCGGGGTAATATATGAACACATCAGGCTTTTATAAATTTCAAGATAATGAATTATTTCATGGTCCAGCATTTGTGTATGGGCCTACCTTTGAACTATTAAGTGGTCAGAAAGATATTTATACATACCCAGTAGACGGATGGTACTGGTTTGATACCGAAGACGATGCCAAAATATTTTTTGGAATACCATTAACAACAGAAGAACAGAATGGCTGATTTTACAAAAATTTCCGGACAACAAATACGGGCAAATACGATACCAACGGAATCTATACAAAACTTTGATGGTGCAGTTACTCGGTCTGTATTATTGTCTGGAATTATTTCTGGATTTGTGTCATCGTCGGCACAGGTTAATACCGGCAGTTTCAGCGGTTCATTTACTGGAAACGTTATCGGTACCAGTAGTTGGGCAAATAACGTCACGTCGGCCTCAGTAACATCCCGTATCACTGGCGGTACCGCAAATTATATTCCATTATGGACAGGTTCTTCTAATAACGAATTAACGTCAAGTGTAATCTATCAATTACCAAAAGGTATTTTTATTGGATATGATACTACACCACACGTACATTCCCCAGAAGGGGAAACATTGGCGGTACACTCAGGTGAAACCGGTGTTAGAAATGTTATCTATGCACACGGTACAATTGATAGTGATTATAGAGTAAATATTCGAAATATTAGTAGTGGAGTATCTGCGTCCACAAACTATAAAGCAACTGCCGATACGGGGAATGATATTGGTGGATTTATAGAAATGGGCATTAATTCAAGTACGTATGCTCGTCTTGATCAAATCGGTGGTCCACTTGATGCGTATCTATTTTCAACCGGTAGTGATTTATTAATAGGTACATTAGGACCAGATTCACGTATTATTTTGTTCTCTGGACCGGGTGATGCTGATAATAATGCACGTGTGTATGTTGATGCCGGTGGAACTGTGGGTATCAATACCAATAGTATTACAACCGGTGATCCAGAATCATTGTACGTTGGTGCGTTAAATACGTCATCAATCAATCTTATTACGGCAGTTAGTAATGTAAATAATTACAGTCAGGTTAATTTAACAAATCAGAGTGCAGGAGACCAAGCATCCGCTGACTTCGTAGCAACGGCAAATAATGGTACAGAAACTACAAATTTCATTAACATGGGAATTAATAGTAGTGATTATGCTGTACTAAATGCGGTGGGTGGTCCAAATGATGCGTATTTGTATTCTACTGGTCGTATGTTACATATTGGTAACACCACTCCCGATGAACATATTATGTTTTTCGTGGGTGGCGAAGATGCAGAAGCAAATACGAAACTTATTTTGGAATCAAATAACCAACACGTATTATCCGGTTCATTAAATGTTACCGGAAGTATAAACGTATTACCAAACGTTATTAATAACTTAACATCATCATTTGCTATTTCTGCATCATTTGCACCAACGATATTACCGAACGGATTGGTATCAAGTTCAACACAAATTAATACGGGAAGTTTCAGTGGTTCATTCACCGGCACACTTATTGGTACGAGTAGTTGGGCAAGTAATTCGGTGTCAGCAAGTGCAGCAACGTCTATCACGTTCACACCTACGACAGCATCATTTGCACAAACTGCTTCGTTTCTCAACATACTGAATCAAACAGTCAGTGCCTCTGGAAACATAATTGCTGGCACAAATCTTATATCCAATAACTCTTCCGGCGACGAAGGTGGAGAAATTCTATTAGCAAAACCACAAACTAATAGTACAATAGCTGGAACTGGTGTAACGATTGACATTTTTCAAAATAAATTACGATTTTTTGAACAAGGTGGTAGTGCTCGTGGATTCTTCGTAGACATGACTTCCGGCTCCGGAGCAGCGGGAACCAACTTACAAGCAGCAGCTTCTGCCGTTTCCTCGTACACAAATGCAACCGATAATCGTGTAATAACATCAACGGGTGCGGGGGGAATAAATGCAGAATCCACCCTCACATACGATGGAACAGTATTAGCAATTAGTACTAATGGAGCAAAATTCTTTCAAGGTGGCGATGATGCGGCACTATATGACGTAAATACAGCAAATACATTAGGTATTCACGGACAACAAGATAGTACCGTTGGTGCTATTAAACTGGGAAGTAGTGGTCAAACTATCTACTCTAATACGACAGGCGTTGGTATTGGAACAATAACTCCGGGAACATTATTACACGTTCAAGGTAACGTATCGGCTAGTTCCTTTACGGGTTCATTATTTGGTACATCAAGTTGGGCAAGTAATTCGGTATCAAGTTCATTTGCAACGTCTGCAAGTGCAGCAAATTCTATTACCTTTACGCCTGCAACTGCATCGTTTGCAACAACGGCATCATATGCGTTGAATTCTGCTGCAGGTGGACTAACAGGCGGAACTACAAATTATATTCCATTGTGGACCAGTGCTACGGCGCAATCATCTAGTAATATATTCCAGAGTACTAATAATATTGGTATAGGTACTACGTCAGCAACACAACGGTTGACGGTGAGTGGGTCGGTAACGATACCACTGGGGACAGCATACAGAATAAATGATACGTGGTTAATAGGTAAGTCTTCTGTAACAAATGCAATTTCAATTGGTGCAGATAATGTTACAAGTGATATCTATTTTAATAGTCTAGCAGCATCTACGCCAAGTAATACCCCGATGTTTATAGCTGGTACGGGCAATGTTGGTATATCAACATTAACTCCTACCCAAAAATTGGAAGTTAGTGGATCAATCACTATCCCGCAAGGCGGTGCAGCATATAGAGCAAATAATAACTGGTTAATCGGTCAATCTACCAATACAAATACAATCAGTTTTGGTTCATCAAATGTTGTAAATGATTTTGAATTTTATAGCAATTCTCCAACAATAGCAAGTAAAATTGTATTTTTTGTTAGTACTAGTGGTGATGTAGGCGTAGGTGGAGCAGTACCTCGCGGAAGTAGATTGCATGTGCAAGGAAATGTATCAGCTTCATCATATACCAGTTCAATTAGTAATGCAGTAGGCTTCTTCGGAACGGCAAGTTGGGCACTAAATGCAGCATCAAGTACACCATTCCCATATGACGGAAGAACAACTCCTGCGGTAATCAGTGGTTCATTAATTATTTCCGGCAGTACGACACAAGGATTGTTCGTCACTGGCTCAACGACAGTTCTTGGAGCATTCCAAGCAACAACCAAGAGTTTCAGAATCGACCACCAACGATTGGCTGGTAAGAGTTTAATCTACGGTGTGTTGGAAGGTCCAGAACATGCGGTGTATGCACGAGGCAGAACAACCAGTACGTTTACTGGTACGGCATTCATCCAACTTCCAGAAGAATGGGAATGGTTAGTAGATGCAGCAAGTATTACCGTACAATTAACGCCAATTAGCGGCCCACAAGAAGCATACGTGGACAAAATAGAAAACAATATGATAACAATTAAGTCACGTTCGGCAATTGACTGTTTCTATCTCGTTCACGCAACTCGTAAGGACGTACCGAACTTAATTACGGTGGAGTAGTATGGCACAGTTATTAATTTTTAATCAAGATAACGTTCATGATGACCCAATTATCAATGAACGTGATTGTTATAAACAAGGGGATATTATTGTTGTTAAATCTGATGTCCATGAATGGGGGAGAGAAGAACATCCCTTCACGGCGTCAAATCCAAAATTTTGGATAGTCAGTGTCCCCCTTGTCTTATTTGAACAATTAGAAGTTCTCTCATCACAATATGTAGAATATGATGGGGAAACACCAATCGTATTATTACAGCGCATCTGGAAACTTGATGTTAGTTTATTGACGGAAGAAGAAAATACATTACTATCCACGGGGGTATTAACAGTAACCTCAGAAAGATTGTGTGAATGTGTGAAAAATAAAATTACGAACGAATTCTTGAGTATTAATTAATGCCTACGACTGTTGTTCATACGATTAAATCATCCGGCGGAGATTATTCATCATTATCTGCATGGGAAGCTGCACAACAAAGAAACTTAGTGACGGCAGATGAAATTGCTGTTGCAGAATGTTATGGATTTGTGGATACCACACTGACAACCATATCTGGATGGACTACTGGTGTCAATAATTATATTATTATACGAGCACATCCATCGGCAAAAGCAACACTACCACCAAAAACAGATGGTTCGCAATATGTACTACAATCCGGTAGTCCAGGAACGATGTTGTCGATACAACAATCCTATACACAAGTAGACGGTATTTACGTACATCATACAACGAACAATGCAAATAATAATGCAATTTTTGTGGGCAGCGGTGGTCTTACCGGAGTATTGATTAGAAATACGATAATGCGTAGCGGAAATAATGGAGATGTCGGTAGAGCATTTTTTGCTCAAGGGAGTGGTACGCCACGCCCTCGATTGCAGAATTGTGTAGGAATAATGATAGATGGAAATGGACGATCTGATCAAGGGGTGTTTCAACACGATAATTCAAACGTTGATTATGATAATTGTCTTGCTTTTACAATAGGACTTAGAAATGGATTTAGACCGTCTTCAGCAGACCCCACTGTGGTTAGAAATTGCATCGCGGCAACTGGAACCGGACCTGGATTCAGTGGTAGTGGATTCAATACCACATTTTCAACAAACAACGCAACAACGAGTGCAACTGCTCCAGGTGTAAATAATAGAACAAGTCAAACATTTAGATTTGTAGACAGCGCAAGTTTAAATTTTCATCTATCTACACTGGACACAGCCGCATTAGGATTTGGGACAAATTTAAGTACGAGTGCCACGGGTGCATTTTCTGATGACTTTGATGGAAAGTCTCGTGGAACTTTGTGGAGTATTGGACCAACCCAACCAAACGTCTCTACCCAGACAATATATAATGCAAAGTATGGTCCTAAAATTATAAACGACGGGTTAATATTAGCCTTAGATGCGGGAAATAGAAAATCGTATCCTAGTACTGGTACGACATGGAATGATTTAACGGGTAATAGTAATACGGGGACATTAACTAATGGACCCACGTTCAGTTCTGCAAATGGAGGAAGTATTTCCTTCAATGGAAGTACCCAGTATGTAGATGTGGCAAACCAAGCAAATTTTAATTTCGTAGATACTACATTTACCATAGTTACATGGTTACAGACATCAGCTACGTCGGGTTTATTTTTAACTAAGGGATATATCGTGGGTGGTTGGACGGTATCAATTGACAGTGGATTTGTTGGATGTGCATCTAAGAATTCTGCTGGATTTACCACGTTCACTAGAAGATCAAATACTACGGTTAATGATAATAAATGGCATCAAGTAGTGGTACAATTTACAACCAGTACGACTGTGGGGGCAAATAATGGTGCTCAAATTTATATTGATGGTGAGTTAAACCAAGCCGCTCAATCAAATTCGGGCCAAGTATATGCGGCTGAAACAACGAATCTACAGATAGGCAGACGTATTAATGATTTATTTTATGCTGGAAATATTGGGTTTGTACAAATTTATAATAGAGCATTGACTGCCGCAGAAATTCTTCAAAACTTTAATGCCACCCGTGGTCGTTTCGGAGTATAATTATGGCTGTCAGTGGTGGACCGAATATTGTAGAAGATGGATTGGTACTTACGTTTGATGCAGGAAGTAGAAAGTCATATCCAGGAAGTGGTACTGTTTGGCGTGATTTATTAGGAAGTACGATTTCCGCTTCATTGGTGAGTGGTTCTACCTTTAATTCATCAAATCTTGGCAATATTGCATTTGACGGAATTGATGATCAAGTAATAATTGCAAATTCATCTAGTTTCAATAATACAACAAGTAAAACTGTAGAATTGTGGATACGTGCTGGAAATATCAATGGAACATTTAATGCTATTATGACAAATAGAAATAATAGTGATTCATTAACAAACTTTGCATTCTATTTAGATGATAGACAGGTCGTAAGAACATGGAATTCGTCTGGAACGGACCAAATGGTATTGATATATGCTACATCGAACGGAACTACCCCGTATTTTACATGGTCGAAAGAATCACTTGGGATAACGAACGGTGACAACGCATGGCATCAAATAGTTGGAATTACAGATATTGCACAAAGTAGAATAGAATTATATTACGATGGACAATTCAAACATTCCACTAGTATAGCTGGAACAATTTCTACACCCGACACATCACTTCGAATTGGTTCTGGATATGATGTTGGAACTACGCAATTTCCGTTTGCAGGCAATATAGCAAGTATTAAAATATACAATAGAGTATTATCCGCATTAGAAATTCTACAAAACTACAATGCATTACGGTCACGTTTCAATACTTAAAACTATTTATATAGGTAACTTTTAAGAAACACTATGCCAAATAATATTCTTATCACACCTGGTGCCGCCAGTATACAATTTAGTGGGTCAGCAAATAACGATACGATTCGTCTCCAAGTAGAAGCGTCCGGTGGTGTAGCTTTCTACGGCAACAGCGGGTCATTATTCTCTATTACTGATCAACTCTCTGGCTCACTCATGAGCGTCAATGATATTTCAGGATTACCCATTCTTGAAGTATTTAGTGATGATAGAGTGGTGATGGGAACATTGAACCAAAATACGTTGGTGGTGACCGGAAGTCGTGTTGGTATTGGTATGGCTCGACCAACTACACCGTTGCAAGTACAAGGGGTGGTGTCAGCAAGTGCATTCAGTGGTTCATTGATAGGAACGGCATCATTTGCTACCACGGCAAGTGCGGCGACCTCTATTACCTTTACTCCTGCTACGGCATCGTTTGCTACCTCTGCATCCTTTGCCCCGCTAACATTACCGAGTGGATTGGTATCATCGTCATTACAAATAAATACTGGTAGTTTTAGCGGCTCATTCACAGGTACATTGATTGGTACGAGCAGTTGGGCAAGTAATGTAATAAGTGCATCATTTGCAACTTCTGCGTCATACACACCGCCATCATTTATTGACAATTATGTAACGGTGGGACTTGCCGGTAGTAACACGAATTATACATCAATCAAAGCAGCGGTTGATAGCATTACAGACGCTTCTGCAGCAAATACGTACACGGTGCGTGTATATCCCGGCGTGTACATTGAAGATACGATTACGTTAAAACCGTATATTGCAATTAAGGGTGATTCGTCTATTTCCACAGTTGTCTCTGCATCAAACCCTGCAAATACCATCTTCGTCATGGCTGACCAAACAATGGTCATTGACATGCAGATACAAGGGTCTACTGCTGCAAATACCTCCGCTGTCGTATATTCTTCACCAACAACACCACAAACGAACGCTATTGCGTATGTAGAAAACGTTCGATTTGGCACCAACTATACAAACGCAAAAGTTGTGGGTAGTGGAAGTAGTGGAAATTGTATCCTCCAATGTTCCAACGTCAAGTACGGTGGGTTCACTTCGGGAAGTAAATCATTTGATGTTGGTTTCTACGTGACATCTGGGTCCGATGGTGGTATCGGACGTATGCAATTACGTAACGTTACGTCTACCAACGGTGGTGTTGCAGGAACTGACAATGACCAAATCTTTGCTCTTGCTGATGCACCAGGCTGTACGTTCATTGTTAATGGATGTTTGTTAACCCGTGCAACAGGTGCGGCACGAGGAACGGGGTTTAAAGTATATAATGGTGGACAACTTCGACTAACAGGCGTCAACTTCCAACGTTGGATACGGGGTATTTGGGCACCACAGACTGGTTCTGCGCCAAGTATTGACGCAATTGCCTTAAACTTTGAAAATTGTACGACAGACGTAGCAATTGAACATACGGGGTCGTTGGGTAAAGTACAAGGTACGGACAATTTCTTAAAGACACAAATTGCCTTAAATGCTCCACTATACGAAGTCGGACAAGACCCACGAAAGATTACCGTTGCAAAGAAAGGTGGAGACTTCACCTCTATCAGTGCATCCGTAGCATATATCACCGACTCATCTGAAAATAATAGATATATCATTGAAGTTGGTCCTGGTCAATTTACTGAAAGTGAAATTGATTTAACTAATAAACCATATGTCAGTATATTCGGGTCGGACATTCAAGCCACAGAAGTAATTGCCTCTGGAAGCAATCATAACATCTTCAAACTCGGTAATACGAGTGAAGTATCATTTATGACACTGCGAGGTTCCGGTGTTGGATGTGCGGCGTTTGATGCAACTGATTTGGATGGATTTGCACTGGTTCACAAAATATCCATTTATGATTGTGATTACGGTGTTAAAGTAATTGGTAATACAGCAGCAACATCATTCTTCGGTGAATATGTCGATATGAATGGAACATTCAGTTACGGTACGTATGTATCGTCAAGTAACGGTACCGTAGTTGATGCCAATATGGAAAACTACTACTTGTTCCCATCGGCAAGTGCTGTTATTGGTAATTATATAGCGGGACCAAGTGCAAGTTTAAGTTTATATGCGGCAAAGTACCAAGGTGACGGTACAGCAAATTCCACGGCGATACGAATGGAAAATGGGGCGGTATTAGAAGCCGCCGCAGTAGACATTCAAAATCCTGACTATGGACTAGTTATTCCAGCAGGAGGAAATGGACCAGAATTTAGAATTGTTGGTGGTATGATTCACGATACGGGCACCTATGATTTTGATGTTCAAAATTCATCAACTCGTGGACGATATCAAGGTGTATCCAATCACACAAAAATTAATAATAATAGTGAAAACTTTTACTGGAACTTCTTAGACGATGAAGACGGTGAAAATGACGTAACTCGTAAGTTATCCGTCACCTTTGCTGATGGTACGCATACGGACGCAACAACCCTTATCTTTAAGGGTTCACCAATGGGTGTCATGCAAGGTGGGACTATTACTACTGGAAGTGGATTTGGTATTACTGCGGCAAGTGGATTCGGATACTTACAAGATACCATAGATACAGATGTATACAAGAGATTGGATTGGGTGGATGGTACTCTTACATTAACGGCAAATTCCAATAACTATATTTACATTACGGATGCTGGAACATTAACATCTGCGGGTACAATTCCAGATAATGAAACGAATATTATTCTTGGAAGAGTTGTCACCAACGATACAAAGGTAGAATTTATTGACCAAACGTTGTATAACGGTGAACACATGGCTAACAAGCTTTCTACGTTCAATAGAAAAGCCTTGGGACCAGTATTTGCCGCAGGATCAACAGTAACACAAAACGTAACCCCATTTAAATTAGATGTTACACAAGGAACGTATTTCTTCTCGGAAAACGAGTTTACTCCGATAGGAACATCCTCTATAAATCTTACGCAATATTATCCAAGTGCATCGGCATGGGCACGATATACGTCATCAATCGTTCCAAATAATGTATATGCATCAAGTAGTGCCCTAGTTGCAATGTCCGCATCTGCTTATACGAAGCATACAGTCTACTTGGTGGGTGATGGTGCTGATGAAAAATATTTCTTGATATTAAATAGTAATCAATATTCTACCCTTGTTGAAGCGGAAAATGCAAACTTACCATCTATTCCATCGTATTTTAATGATGGGGTGGTACCGTTGGCCGCAGTGTATGTACAATCCGGTTCGGCAAATATTACTCAAATTCAAGATATCCGTCCAATAATTGGATTTAGAGCAACCGGTGTAAATGCTTCATCTGTTCACGGAAATCTCTTAGGATTAGATGCCGATGACCACACACAATATTTGTTGGTCAACGGTGCTCGTGCAATGGCAGGAACTCTGTCGTTGGGTGGAAATGATATTACAAATGTTGGTACGATGTTTGGGACGGCAAGTTGGGCAACTAATGCAGTTAATGCAATTACGGCAAGTGCGGCCAACTCCATCACCTTTACTCCAGCAACTGCATCCTTTGCGCCAACATCAAGTCTAACAATATCGGCATCGTTTGCTACAAGTTCAAGTAGAGCAGTTACATCAAGTTTTAGTATATCGTCATCATTTACAACAAATGCAGTATCGTCATCATATCCACTACAGGTAGTAAATAGTTCATTAGTATCTTTTGAAGTTAGCAGGTCGGGCGTTATCCCAACGGGCTCAGTAATACTTGGTGCCAATGCGGCAGGCTTGTTGACTAACAACCCCAACGGCATTATTGTTATAGGTTCACATTCGTTATTTTCATCTTCCCTTACAAACAGTACCAATTCTGGAGTATATATTGGTGCAGGGACTGCAGCTCGGGGAGGTACATTTTTTAGTGACGTTATAATTGGACCACTCGCAAGTGCCAACTCAAACGTTGGCGCCGGTCAGGTGGTTGCAATAGGCTTGTCGGCAAACGCAAATACCACGGGTTCAGGAAACACAGTATCAATCGGTTCACGACCGGGTGTATTTTCAAAATATGTAGATTATGCTATCTCTATAGGAGAGTACGCCGGTAGTAATGTACAACGTGCCACTTATGCAATTAATATAGGATATTATGCAGGCGAATTCGGTAATAGTGGTTCACGAAGAATTGCAATAGGTGAATATGCGGGAGCATATACAGATCTGTCGGAATATTCCGTAAATATTGGCACCCTTGCAGGATTGGGGGTCAGTTCATCTGCTGGTTCAATAAATATTGGCCGTGACGCTGGAAGGTTTACTGGTAATGCCACCAATAACAGTAAATCAATAAATTATTCCACAAATATTGGTCATGGGGCGGGGAAAAATGCCAGTACTCCATTTTCAATTAATATTGGAGTTTCCGCCGGACAACCAACGTCATCAATTTTAACGGGTAGTAATACTATTGTTATTGGAAATGGAATAGCAGTACCCAATAATTCTACAAATTTCATGAATTTGGGCGGATTATTATTTGCAACAGGTATCCACAGCTCCAGTGATTTTGTTAATTCGCCAACAACGGTAACATCCAGTTTATCCGCACAAGCAAAAGTAGGTATATTAACTCCCACTCCACAGTACACATTAGATGTCTCGGGTAGTGGTAATTTTACTAATGGATTAACCGTTACTGGTTCATTAATTGCCACGGCAAGTTGGGCAAGTAATTCTGTAAGTTCGTCATTTGCCACATCGGCGTCATGGGCTCCGAGTATTGGTGGAGTTACATCAATAGTGGCAGGTAATGGATTGACAGGCGGTACTATCAACTCTACAGGAACTATTACACTGGATACAAGTTCAGTTCATTTCCTAGACGGTGTGAAAAAGGAATTAAATACCGAGGGGGTGGTATCTTCTTCAACACAAATTAGTTACACGCAACTCCAAAATATTCCAGCTAATATTGTTAGTAGTTCTGCTCAAGTAATTGCATTCTTGCCAGTAGGCACGGTATCAAGTTCGTTACAAATCAGTACGGGGTCGTTTACTGGGTCTTTCTCCGGTTCGTTGTTAGGTAGTAGTTCATTTGCTACTACCTCATCATTTGCATCAAATGTCTTACGCTCCAAAGCAGGAAATGTGACAAATACCTCGTTTGCCGGCAACCCACGAAAAGCAACGGTGACGTTTACCACGGCGTTTCCGAATACAAATTACGCAATCACGGTTACTGGAGAAGATGCACGGTCATGGACGATTGAAAGTAAACTTGCGGGAAGTTTCGTAATTAATGCAAATAGTAACACTGGGTTAGCTGGTACTACGTATTGGATTGCAACCGCATACGGAGAAAATTAACATATGGGTATACGATTATCTAAAGGAGTTAAAATTTCTAATAAATCTGTTATATGTGATTTTTCAAATATACCGATAGCTCCAACAAATTTTACCTATGCGTATTCTACGCTACAAACATATAATACTGTAAACTTGTCTCCACCAAACACAGGGACGTTTCCATCAGATGGAATTTCATTTGATAATACTTATTTGAATGGACAATATAATATATTAGGTTTTAATGCAAGGGTACAAACAATACAATTTACATTCACGAATAACCTTTCAGATGATTTTTTTTCACCTCGTCAATTAACAACGTATTTTTACAACGGAGTTAATTGGGATATACGTTCTACACCAGCCAAGTTATCAGCAGATGCATATCCACCTTCGGGTAAGGTAGATATATTTATCAGTTCACCATCAACGTGGCAACCAACTATTATTAATGGATTTTATGCATATTGGCTTATCTTGGGTCCAGAAAATTTTTCAGATCCAGCAACTTTAACGCCTATAAATCAATTATATTCGGCTCAAGTGGTAGGTATAATCGGGACACCAATAGAAACTCGTGCATATACAGTACAAACGTTCACCACACCAGGTGCTGGAAGTTGGACCAAACCGTTGGGAGTTACGGAAGTTATCGTGGAATGTTGGGGTGGTGGCGGTGCTGGTGGCGGTGCAACGCTTAATAATCAGGCGGGGCACGGGGGTGCGGGAGGTCAATACGCTAGAAAAACGATAACATACGGGTCTGCACAGCAATCTATTTCATATTCTGTGGCAGCATCGGTTGCAGGAACTACTGGAAATGGGGCAACTGGTAATGATACAACGTGGGATACGAATGTTGTGGTGGCAAAAGGAGGAACTGGAGGTCCAGCCAACAGTTCTGATATAACTGAAAACGTACCCACAGGTTCTATAAATGGAGGAATTGGTGATGTGGTGTTTTCAGGATTTGATCAAAACGGAGAAGCCGGTAGTACGGGTATTCCTTCGGGACAAGGAGGGGGTCGTGGTGGACTTGGAGCTGGTTCGTATGGTATTTCCGGTACCTCGTTTGATTTCGGTGGGGCTGGAGGTACCTTTGCACTTGCATCCACACAAGGAGTCAACGGAAATCCAGGAGAAAATTATGGTGGTGCTGGCGGCGGCGCTGCAAAAGTATCCGGAGCAAACCGTTCAGGTGGAGCAGGAGCACAAGGATTAATTCGTATTAGTTACAGATAATACTACTATTTATCGTATAGACATTTAATACAACATATAGATATGCCAATATTTTTTACGGACACAGGTAGTTTCAACCAATTAGAAGTCACTGGGAGCACGATACTTTCGGGTTCCTTGATTATTTCAGGTGCCTCGCAATTTGCTAACGGGGGCCTTACTGGGTCGTTGTTCGGAACGAGTAGTTGGGCAAATAATGCAATAACTGCGTCAGCGGCAACCTCTATTACATTTACACCAACTACCGCTTCGTTTGCGACAACGGCGTCCTTCGCAACCACTGCCTCGTTTGCATCAACGTACATACTTCCATCGGGAGTGGTATCTTCTTCCGCACAAATTAATACCGGAAGTTTTACAGGGTCATTTATTGGAAATATCACTTCGTCAAATGTTCAATTAAATAATTTGGCTGATACGACCGCAACAAACAAAGTATTGGTCTTGAATACGGCAACAAACCAAATCTTTACGACTGCATCAGTTGGTACCGGTGGTGGTCCGGGTGGCAGTACGTTCCCGTATGATGGAAGAACAACTCCCGCCGTAATTTCAGGTTCATTAATTCTTTCTGGAAGTGGAATAATTCCCGCATTGAGAGTAACTGGTTCCACGGTGTTACGTGGAAGTGGTTCTGCATTATTTACAATAATTGGTAATGATGGGCAATTGTTTGAAGTTACGGATGATTCATCTAGTGATTTGTTTACATTAACATCTGCTAGTATTGATGTGTTTAAGGTAAACAATAGACGAGAAGTAAACATTTCTGGATCATTGAAGATTACAGGGTCATCCCATATTATCGGGAATCAAGAAATTAGCGGATCATTGTTAATGTCAAGTTCAAATAATAACAGTCCAGTAATTATCAGTGGTAGCACAGATAGCTTTTTTGAATTAGAAGTAGTCAATTTTTCGGCGGGAAATAATGCAAGTTCGGACATTGTAGTATCATCAAATAATACCACGGATTCTGGTAATTATATTGATTTAGGTATTAATAGCACCACGTATAATGGAGGATTGGTTGGTGGTCCATCGGACGGGTATGTATATTTTACCTCTAGTGTGGGTGAATTAGATATCGGGAATGCCTCACCTGTTTCAACTGGTAATATTCGATTGTTTGCTGGTGGTCGAGACAGCACGGCAACAACACGAGTATTCATTAGCTCCAGTGGAAACGTTGGCATTAATACTACGACCAATTTACGTAACACACTATCGGTGAACGGAAGTATTAGTGCTTCCGCTGGGATTACTGGATCATTCACGGGGTCGTTTACTGGATCACTTGCACAATTCAATCCCGTAGCACTACGCATCACCGTAGGTACCACGGCCCCATCAAGTCCCGCAATCAACGATTTGTGGGTAGATACTAATTAATAGGATACTATATGTTACATATTAATCAAACAGATTATAGTGGTTTTGACATGACATTCTCTAATGGATGGAAAGTGTCTATACAATTTGGACCAAATACGTTGAGTGATAACCAATTTGAAACAGAATATAACGATTCCACCAACGCAGAAATTCGTGCGTGGGACAATACAAATTCTCCCTATATATTTGAGAATAGTAGTGATGACGTACTGGGATTTATAACCGTAGATAAAATAGCAGATTTTATTACCTATATACGAAACAAGGAGAGTGTGTAATGTTATATGTGCCAGGTGGTGGAAACGTCTTTGGATTCGTATCAGCATCAACGGCGGGAACTCGACCCGTTGCCGCACAAGGAACATCAGTTACGCCAGGTACGGTTGGGTTTGGTGCCTATGCACAAGTTGGATTAGACTTGACAGATGATTCATATGGAATATTAATCGGTGTCAATTCTAACAGTGCGAACAACGCATCTAGACGTACAGTGGTAAATATTGGCGTCGATTTAGCGGGTGGTACCACATTCACTACAGTAATACCGAATCTAGTAGCCGGTGGCGCTCCCACGTTCATAACTGAAGGAAATGCACAATACTATTTCTTTCCCATTTTTATCCCCTCGGGGTCAGCGGTAGGAGCACAAGCGTTTGGGTCGGTGAATACCGCAATTCGTGTGTTTGCTCAATTCTATCATAAACCACTGAACCCATCCGCTCAACGTATTGCTACGTATGCAGAATCTATTGGTGAAAGTACATTTGAAGGAACAAACTTTGTCCCATCGGTTACAGCGGCAAATGGAACATGGACGTTATTAGGGTCTACTATACGAGACTTATGGTGGTGGCAAGTAGGCGTTCAAGGAACGGCAAGTGATACTTCATATGCTGCAACCACTACGATTCTCGTTGACGTAGGCGTCGGGGATGGAACAGTGGCGGGAACCAGAGTTATTTTAAAAGACGTACCAATACGTCAAGGGGCAACCGCAGAATCTTTCAATAATATCCCGTTACTAGGTGCATGTGAATTCCCAGTTCCCGCAGGAAGTAATATTTATATACGTGGACAAAACAGTGGTGCCAACGAAACAGGTAACTATAATGCCGTCGTAGTTGCGGCTGGAGGGTAAGATATGGCAATAACGCAAGCATTTAGTGGAACGGCAGCAATTGGTGCAACCGAATTTTCTGCGCCAAATAACGCAACCTATTCTGCCATTAACGCAGAAGTAGATGACGGAGTGTATCAAGTCTTTTTAGATACATCAGATATGGTTGCGGGAGACGAATTACGTATTCGTGTATATGAAAAATGCACAGGCGCTGGTGACGCACAGCGTATTATTTACGAATCGTTTATTACGGGAACCATGACCGATACATGGGTTAGCCCTTCGTTGATACTATTACATGGGTGGGATGTCACATTAACCACGATTGCAGGAGGAACTATCACAGTTCTCTGGTCAATCCGAAGAGTAGCATAGTATGTCTACATGGATTTATCAACCACTGCTTCCTGCGGCCGCAGATTTACAAAGTGCAGTCGTTGGAACCACGGGACAAATTAAAGTGTGGGATGGTGCACAATGGATAGCAAAGCCCATGAAAGTATGGGACGGTTCTACGTGGCAAATTAAACCTGTGAAGTATTGGAATGGAACTGCGTGGATAACTACGCCATTTTAAATTAACATATTTATGAGTAAATTCTGTAGGATATGGACATGAGTACATATTTATATACAGACATTAAATATAAAACTCCATGGGATTAAAAGAATATTTACAAGCCGGTGCAAGTTTAACACGGGATAATATCGAAATATTAACAGACGTAGCAGGATCAGGATCTGTTGATTTAGGTTCTGCATACGTGTTATATGCAATTCAGTCAAATACGTCATGTAGACTGCGTTTGTATGACAATTTAGATAGTCTAAATAATTTGACAGAGCAGTCACGTGCATTTGGTGATACAAATATTCCTGCATCGATTTCATTAATAGGTGATTTTACGATGGCTGCGGGCACATATACGATTGACCCCGCACTATATGGTGTGGTTGGTACACCATCAACAAAATTAACCTATTATAAAATAGATAACGCACCATCAGTACCTAGATTGACATTTGGTAGATACTTATTAGAAGATTCAGTAATTAGTACAGATAGTCGTGTAGAATTACCATCAATACAAGTATCACTGTCACCAGGACAATTAGCAAGTGGTTCAGTTACGAATGCTGATATTCCACGAACCTACTTATTTGTAAGTGCATCAGTTAGTAACACTTCGGCACCCATACGAGTACGATTTTATAATACACAACCAATCTTAAATAATACTACCGAAAAAAATAGACCGTATGCATCGGAAACACAAACAAACACGTTACTGTTAGATGCAATTTTAACGGGAAGTGAGACTACCTATTTTGTACCAAAAATTATTGGAGCAAATATACAAAATATGGGAACGGACTTGAATATTATTAAGAATAGTTTTTCCACACTTGCGGGAAAACATGAAATTTACTATATGATAGAGAATCTTGCATCAGTAGGTTCTTCTCAAAGTGTAACCGCATCGGTTCACGTATTTTCGTTAGAAACTTAAGGTGTTGCGTGTATATCCAATTTAGAATGAGAATGTAATGTCCGTATTTTTTCCGTTTGCTATCCCAGCATCCAGTTCATATGCAATTTCTGCCAGTATTGTTACTACCGTTAACAGTCCTGGATATAGTATTTTATATGCACTTACGGGTAGTTTCGGAAATAGAGGTCCGTCTGGGTCGGCTGCAGCAGGATGTCCTGCTGGATACACGGAAGTGAATTACAGTTTAATTGCCTATCGTCCCCGCAATTATTTTCTGTGTCACTCCCCAATACCAACACCTACACCAACAACAAGTGCCACACCAACCCCAACCCCAACACCTACAGCAACACCTACAGCAACACCAACCGCTACACCGACTGCTACACCGACACCAACTGCTACACCAGTGCCACCAACAGCCACGCCAGTACCTACGGCTACACCAGTACCACCAACTGCCACACCAGCACCTACGCCAACACCAGTACCACCAACGGCTACGCCAACACCAGTACAACCAACCGCCACCCCAGTACCTACGGCTACACCAGTACCACCAACGGCTACGCCAACACCAGTACAACCAACCGCTACACCAACTGCTACACCAGGACCAGTAGAACCAACTGCTACACCGACACCAACTGCTACACCAACACCAACGGCTACACCAACACCAACGGCTACACCAGAACCAGTAGAACCAACTGCTACACCGACACCATTACCACCTACGGCTACACCAACACCAACGGCTACGCCGTCGTGTATTACGGAAGGTAATGCGTGTGTAATTAGCGGTTCTCCAGTAGGAACTTGCTGTGATGGATTAACGTGTACCGAGGTAGATGGTAACCTCAGTACGTGTCAAACTGCTGCACCGCCGTCACCAACACCAACACCAGTACAACCAACTGCTACACCAACGTGTATTACGTCAGGTAACGCATGTATAGTCAGCGGTTCTCCAGTAGGAACTTGCTGTGATGGATTAACGTGTACCGAGGTAGATGGTAACCTCAGTACGTGTCAGGGTGGTGGACCACCGGCACCAACTGCTACACCAGCACCAACTGCTACACCAGCAGCACCGACCGCTACACCAACGTGTATTACGTCAGGTAATGCATGTATAGTCAGTGGCTCTCCAGTAGGAACTTGCTGTGATGGATTGGATTGCGTTGAAGTGGATGGTAACCTCAGTACGTGTCAGGGTGGTGGGCCACCGGCACCAACAGCGACACCAGTACCAGACCCAACAGCGACACCAGTACCGGACCCAACGGCTACACCGGGACCAGAACCAACAGCGACACCAGTACCAGACCCAACAGCGACACCAGTACCAGAACCAACAGCGACACCAGTACCTGACCCAACGGCTACACCAGAACCATGTGCAGATCAGGGCCAAAGTTGTTTATCATTATCATGTTGTAATGGCTTAACTTGTTTAGAGAATGTCTGTGTATTATAATAATTAATAAATAAAACATATGAAGGAAAGGTTTATGAAAAATACTATATTTGTACAAATTGCATCGTACCGTGACCCTGAGTTAGTTCCAACTATACGAGATTGTATAGTTAAGGCAAAACATCCAGAACATTTACGATTTGGAATTGCGTGGCAACATTCTGAAGAAGATGTGTGGGATAATTTAGATGAATTTAAAGAAGATTCTAGATTTAGTATAATAGATATTCCCTATAAAGAATCGAATGGTGCGTGCTGGGCACGAAATAAAATACAGCAACTATATAATGATGAAAAATATACCCTTCAATTAGATTCTCATCATAGATTTGTACAAAATTGGGACGTAGAATGTATTAACATGATTGAGCAATTGCAAAACGATGGATATAAAAAACCGTTACTGACAAGTTACATCCCATCATACGACCCAGAAAACGACCCAGACGGTCGGGTACAGATTCCCTGGAAAATGAATTTTGATAGATTCATTCCAGAAGGTGCAATATTTTTTATACCCGCCGGAATTGACAATTATAAAAATTTACAATCTCCTATACCTGGGAGATTTTATTCGGCACATTTTGCCTTCACGTTGGGGCAATTTTGTAAAGAAGTTCCTCACGACCCTAATTACTATTTTCACGGCGAAGAAATTTCAATTGCGGTACGAGCATATACGTGGGGATATGATATATTTCATCCGCATAAAATTGTAGCTTGGCATGAATACACTAGAAAGAATAGAACTAAGCAGTGGGATGACGACAAAACGTGGTGGGAAAAAAATTCAAAATCACATCTAAGAAATAGAAAATTATTTGGTATGGATGGTGAAGCTCAAGATATTGATTTTGGGATATACGGGTTCGGAACAAAAAGAACATTACAGCAGTATGAACGATATGCGGGAATAAACTTTAAGAAGAGAGCAGTTCAGCAATACACAATTGAAAATAATCTTCCACCAAATCCTATCTATTTGTCGGAAGAACAATATGAAAAAAATTGGGTATCAATATTTAAATATTGTCTAGATATACCACTTGACCAAGTTCCCGAAAATGATTATAATGTATGGGTTGTTGCATTTGAAGATGAAACTGGTACAGAATTGTATAGAAAAGACGTACTAAAAGACGAGATACAACAGTTAAAATCTACTAATGACCCTTATATAAAAATTTGGAGAGAATTTAATACGGTTAAAAAACCGTATAAATATATTTTCTGGCCCCACTCAGAAACAAAGGGGTGGTTGGATAGAAGGAGTGTGGTTATATGAACCTAACCGTTGTTGTTTGTCATTTTCAAGAAAATTTGGATTGGATTAAACAAATAAAGTATCCCGTTGTGGTATATAACAAAAATCCGGACAAAAATAATTTATATGAAAAAAATTTACCTAATGTTGGATATGATGCAATCGCATATTTAACATACATCATAGACAATTACGATAATTTACCGGATTTCGTATGTTTCAGTCAAGACGACCCGTTTACGCATTGTCCAAATTTTATAAACAATGTTAATAATTTTGACACAACTCAGTCATTTTATCCATTGGGAATCTCGTATATCAGAGATGTTGATTCTATCGTTAAAGAAACTGTGCAGTATGCAGAGAACGTACACATTGAATATAATCTACCCATAAAATTTATAAGTGGGGCACAATGCATTGTTTCTAAAAAATTAATTTTACAACGAAGTAAAGAGTCGTATGAAAAAATAAAAAAATCAATTCCATTGGAAGTGAAGAGTCAAATTAACTACTTGATTGAATATCTGTGGCCCACGATACTTGGATTTAATGAAACGTTAGTTGTGGGTACGGGAACTTGTTGATATGAAAAAAGCATTAATAGGAACATCAAACAATATAGTACAGAACAAAGCAAAAATTAAAATTTGGGCAGAAAGTTTTAGAAAATTTTCCGATGGCGATGTTATATTACTAGCAGTAAATACTAATGAAGATGATATCAAGGTGTGTGAGGAATTGAATATAGCGTGCCATCCAGTTCAAATAGAAGATACGTGGTACATTAATAATAAACGATTGGAGCACACGGTTGACTATTTAAAACAAAGTAATATAGATTTGTTCATGGTTACAGATGTGTTCGATGTAGTGTTTCAGGCAGATCCGTTTTTGAAAATGGATTTACATACATATGATATATTTGTTAGCGGAGAAGGAGTGCTGGTCAACGAGGAACCTTGGAACTCCGATGTATTGAATAAATGCTATCCAGAAGAAATGGAAAAATGTCGGTCGTTTGAGGTAATATGTTCGGGCGTGATGGCGGGAAAACGTGAACAACTAATACACATGTTACAACAAATGCATGAGTTGTGTGAAGTTGGTGTTAATAATCACAACATCCGTGACCAAGCTGCACTAATTATATTGTTAGCAAATGGAAAAATTCCAAATGTTAAAATTTTTAATTTAACTGATGGCTGGGCAATGCACTGTGCCGCAGCAGGCCCGACTAATTTTTTTGATGCATGGGGATTTAAAGGTATAATCGAAACAAGATATGGAATCCCGCAATTACTCAATGATAGAATATGTACGTCGGACGAAAAAATATATGATATTGTACATCAATTTAATAGAGTTCCACACTGGCATAAAATTTTAATAAATTCATATGAATAGTGCATACTGCGTTTGTACAACACCGGATATGTATCCACATTTTGAGGCAAACTGGGATGAGTTTAGAAAAACTGACAAACATCTAACAGTTATAGCGGATGTGACAAGAGATAGTACCTTTGACGTTGGTTTTACGTATACTGAATCGGATGTTAGAAAAAATCTTAATTTCGACCGTCAAGTGAGTACGAAGCATTTTTGGAATAGCATCGGCAATCGAAATATTATTTGGTTCTATGCACATTTCAGAATGTTGAATTATTATTTAACACATCCTAATTATGACTATTATTGGTTTTTTGATGATGATGTAAGTGTAGGTGATTGGAATGCATTTTTTGCTAATGTTGATACCGATAATAGTGATTTTATTTCGTATTTTATATTTAAACACAAAGACGTATCATCACAGCCTACGATTCCCCACATAGACCACAATACATATTCAAATGAACAGTGGTTTTATAGATTTCCAGGTGATGGTGATATCATACCAAATGATGTTACTGAATTATTTGGTTCATTTTTTCCGATTGTTAGGTTTTCTAAACGTGCAATGGAAATTCTATTGAAAGTTCATAGAGAAGGGATTTATGGATATTCCGAGGGATTTGTACCAACCATACTAAACAAATATGAAATGAAATTAGCAACATTAATTAATTCAGATAATACATCGCAATTTTTTGATACGGACAAAGTTGAAATTAAACACAAAAACATACAGGTGAAATGGCAATGGATTTAGCACACCCACTTATAAAGAATACTACAGTAGTTACTGCATTATATGATATCGGAAGAGATACATGGGAACAGTTTCGTCAGTCATATGATGGATACATTCATTGGATGGAAAAAACATTATCGTTGCATACTAAATTGGTTATTTACACGCAGTTGAAATTCAAAGATAGGATAGAAACTATTAGAAAAAAGTATGATCCAACTTTAATCGATACTATTATTATCACGCAGGAATTGGAAGAGCTTCCCGCGTATAAAATGTACAATCAAAAATTGGAAACATTAATGAGTTCCGAATCATTTATAAGCAAACTCAGCTTTCCAGACGTACCTGAAATGAGTAAGCCGTTGTATAATGTTATAATGTTCAATAAAATATTTTGGATACGAGACTGTATTGAGAATAAATATTTTGACAATGAACTGGTTATTTGGGCCGATGCAGGAGGATTACGAGAAGCTATCGAGAATTATTCTGGAATTACCTGGCCGAATATACAAAAAATAAATGATTTAGATCTAAACAAAATCACATTCTTCAGTCACAACGAATCGTTTGATGTATCAGATAAAAGATTTCACTCGTTGTCTCAAATAAGAAACATTCAAGGAACAGCATTTATAGTTCCTTCGCATTTAATAGATTTCTTAACTAAAGAATTTTGTGATACGGTAGATGAATCTATTCAACATGGATATATCGGAAGTGATGAAAAAATCTTCGATATTTCTTATACACGAAATAAACATATGTATAATTTAATTAAATGTGGGTGGAGAGAGTATTTTAGTATTTTCCTATAAATTTATAGAGGTGAATAATGAGTAATCAAGTTACTATGGAAGTACCAATAGCACTACAAAATTTAATAAAAGCAAACAACGCTTTATTAAAATCATATCAATCACGATTGATGGAAGAAGTACAACAAGCTAATATACAACTGATGCAAATATTGCAAATAGATCCACGAAACGGGTGGCGGTTAGATATGGATAACATGGTATACGTTCGTATCGACCAATCAGAACCAACCGCAGTTACAGACCCCGATGGGTTTGCGGTGGGAGACGAAGGACAGAAATAATGCATCCGTCGTTAGATGCAGTAATTTTTACGTGGGGAAAGTATAAGGGGCATACGTTGGGGAGTGTTCGACGCATTGCCCCACAATACCTCCAATGGATGAGTACAACGGTAGGTATCCCACCTGCATGGGTAGAAGCTGCTAAACGAGCATTAACCGACGATGATGTATCAGATTTATCCTTACCTCGTACAAAATTATCCCACACCCCACAAGTACAACAAGAAGAAAAAACTGGTCCAATAGAAATATCCTTAAAAGATAGTAAAACTGCATATATTAATATGCCGTATAATAAACTATTATTGGAACAGTTTAAGTATGAAATTGATGGACGAAAGTGGAACGGTGACGAAAAGTATTGGGAGTTTCCGGCAGTTCACTTACCAAAAATACAGAAAATATTCCCGACAGCAACGTTCTCCGACCAAGCAATTAAATTATTAAATAAACTCACTGAACGTCGAGAACACTTAGACGAAATTCGTCAGAAAGACGATACGGATTTTGAAATCAAGGGTATGAAAGTAGAACCTTATCCGTATCAAAAAGTGGGCGTACAATTCGTGGATAGAGCCGGTGGGCGTTGTCTCATCGCCGATGCACCCGGTTTGGGAAAAACCATGCAAGCAATTGCTTATGCACAATTACATAATTTAAAAACAATTATCGTGTGCCCATTATCAGTTGTCGTCAATTGGCAACGTGAAATTAAACGATTTACGGGAAAGGAGAGTACCATATGGGATTCAAAAGGATATGACGGGAAACTCGGAAATCAATTTCATATTAGCCATTACGATGCTGTGTCTAAAAATCATCAGTGGCTTCGTGACCAGCAATTTGATTTACTTGTGTGTGACGAGGCAACCTATCTCAAAAACCGTCAAACAATTCGTGCAAAGTCTATCTTGGGTTCGTATAAAGAACGACGAAAGTATCCCGGCATCAAAACGAAATATTGCATTTTTCTCACCGGCACACCTGTCATGTCTCGCCCAATTGAGGCGTTTGCATTATTAAACTTTCTGGATAAAGATAGATTCAATAATTTCTTTCATTTTACCCAACGGTATGGTGGATGGAAAGGTGCAGCACCGATGAATCTTCAAGACCTTCATGACCGCACCAAAGACTTGGTTATTCGTAGAAAGAAAGAACAAGTCTTGACGGAGATGCCAAAGAAACAACGTAACGATTTGTATGTGGAACTCACAAAAGACGAGAAGAAGGAATATAATCAATTACTGCGTGAAATGTTTGGAAAGTGGAAGATGGACGGTAAACCATCCGTTCAACACATGCCCAAACTCCAAGGATTTTTAATTGAAAAGAAATTACCACGATTGATTGAAATGATTGATGAGTTTATTGACAATGACCGTTCGATACTCATTTTCAGTTGTTATATTAAACCGTTGAAAGCACTATTACAACACTATGGGGATAAAGCGGCGCTATTGACCGGCGAAATGGGTAGAAACGACCGCCAACAAAGTATTGATAGACTAACGAGTAAACAGGCTAAAGTTGGACTGTTCAGTTTACGTGCGGCAGGTATGGGTATTGACGGATTACAGCACGTGATGGATACGGTAGTATTTATCGACATGGGATGGTTACCAGCAGAACATGAACAAGCAGAAGACCGTACGCATCGTATTGGACAGAAATCGCAAGTCCAAGCATATTATATGATATGTGAAGGAACGATTGACGAATATATGCGGGATATCTTGAAAGAAAAACAAGATATAGCAGATGTGATTGTAGACGGTGCCTTAGTGACACCGCAACGTAACAAATCCATGTTTAAGGAATTCGTCAAGCGAATCAATATGGGGTACCGAGAAGAATTTGATAGTGAAAATACAGAAGAATGATATTTATTAAAGTATAACTTTAACTAAGAGGGTTTTATGGTAGACCAAGAAGTTACAACTAATCAGAATACGTTTCCAACAGAAGTAATTGACCTCCCATCAAAAGGAGTGTTTTACCCAGAAAATAGTCCGTTACGTAGTGGTCAAATTGAATTACATTATATGACCGCAAAACACGAAGATATTTTAACATCCACCAATTTAATTCAAAAAGGATTGGTATTAGATAAATTAATGGATGCCTTAATTGCCACAAAGGGGGTGAAAGCGGCAGACTTGTTACTTGGTGATTTAAATGCGGTCATGGTTGCTTCACGTATTTTGGGGTATGGTAAGGATTATGAAGTTTCTTTAGAATGTCCATCATGCAGTCAATTGGTCGAACAAACTGTAAATTTATCTGAATTGGAAAATGAAAATGAACCGACTGATGGAAATAAACCAGAGTTCAGTGTAGTACTTCCTATTTCGAAAAAACAAGTGGTGTTGAAATTGTTGACTCGTGGCGATGAATTGCGTGTTGAAAAGGAGATTAAGTCGTTGAAAAAAGTCAACGGTGACGTTGACGCAGAAACTACCACACGACTGAAAGCAATTATTACCTCAGTAGACGGAGATTCTTCACCCGGAGCCATCTGGTCATTTGTTGACAATTTACTAGTACGAGATGCTCGATATCTTCGTGAAAAATATAGAAGTTTGGTTCCTGATATTAACTTTAATATAACAGTTGATTGCTCATGCGGAAATATTCAAACGATGAGGTTGCCGATTGGCGCCGACTTTTTTTGGCCTGACGCCAGAGTATAAACTTGATGTATTTAAAAATATGTTAACTATATCTCATTATTCGAAGGGTGCTTTTAGTGTTATGGATTTATATCATATGCCAATTTATATGAGAAATTTCTATATCAAAGAGTTTGTTAAACTAAAAGAACAAGAGAATAGAGAAATTGATAAGGCTAGAAAAAAATGATATTATTACGGAAACTTTTGGAAGAAAATACTAAAGCATATGCGGGAATGTCGGTATCGGGAACTCCGGTTCTTACGGTAGTAAATTCACGTGCATACAAAGGTGCTTCGGTATCCGGAAGTCCGTTATACACCATATCAGGAAATAAACTGTATGCAGGAATAACACGTACTGGTAAACCATTAGCAACATTGGTTGGTGATTTGATATTTAAGGGGATTGCTGTGTCTGGCTCTCCCATTGCCAAACTACAAGGTAATAGGTCATATAAAGGAATATCACCATCGGGAACTTCGTTAGTTACGGTTCCTTCTGGTGATATTGTGACGTTGTTTGCGGCAACATATCACGTTTTATTTGAGTAAATAAATGGCCGATAGAGTTAAGGAAGAACTGGAGAGACTTGAAAGAGAATTACGTCGAACGAGTGAAATGACACGTTCGATGACGGCCTCACAGCAACGACTTACGAATACGTTAACACGAAAGGCTGACTTTGTTACAAAAAGTATAGCTGGTATAATACAGGGAATTCGATTCGATACAGAAGATATCAAATTAAAAGAAAAAAGTATTCAATTAAAACAACGTCAGTTAGACTATGCAAGGGCAAAACTAAAACAAGACGAACGACATTTCAAAGATGCCGAAAAAGCTCATAATGACTTTAAGGCGGCAAATAAACAAAAACTTACCGATTTACACAAACTTGGTACTCAAAGAACTCAAGCACAAAATGACGAGCTTAAAACGTTACTGAAAGATAATGAAACATTAGCAGAGACGAAAAAAAAAGCTCGCACGGCGTATCAAAAATCTACGGATGCCGTAGATAAATTTACAAACCAGATTGAACTAAAATCCGAAGAAGTTAAAAACTTAAAATTTGGACGGATGGCGGAGGGTATTTTAAAAGTTGCCGACACGTTTGAAGGATTAGTGGCTTCGGTTAGAAAAACCCAACAACAGTTCGGTATTTCTGCCGCTCGTGCAACAGAAATAAATTTTAGTAATTTAAAATCAAGCGTAGACAGTTTTGCAAGTGCATTGTTACCGGGTGGAAAGTCTGGTCCCGGTGTTACTATGGAGCAAATTGCACAAGCGCAGCAAGACTTCCAAGATCAATTTGGTGGACTACTCACATCGGAAGCTGCAACCAAGATGGCACAGGAAGCAGTAAAGATGGGTGTAACTACGGAGCAATTAGCAACTGCTCGTCGTGTATTCTTAACACAAACCCGAGGTGATGCAAATAAAGCGCAAGAACAGACTGACAAATTTGTTTCTGAATTTGCCAAGAAAGGATTGTCGTCTAAAGTTGCTATGCAAGAAATTGCAAAGAATTCTGAACTATTAGCAAAAAATGGGGCACGTTTCTCCACACAGATGATACGTGCATTAGCAGATGCAAAGAAAATAGGTGTCGAACTCAGTAAGATTAGTCAATTCGGTGATAATCTGATTAATGACTTTGAAGGATTCCTAGAAAGTCAAGCCGAACTGGGAGCAATGGGATTCGGATTTGATTCCAGTCGATTGGCAGAAATTGCCGAAACTGGGGACGATGCTGCATTATTTGATGAACTTCGATCACAATTAGCGGCCACCGGAAAAGATATTACGAAACTTCGTCGGTCTGAACGATTGGCGTTGGAAAATGCATTCGGTCTAAATATCAGCGATATGTTGGCAATGAGTGGAGAGACGGTGGACGGCGGGGGTGAAGATACCGTAGACCTGCAAAAAAAGACGAATGAATGGTTAAGTACTGCAGTTGATCGTGCCGAAGCAACTGTTAAAGCAGTGCAGGCAGTGGCTAGTGGAATAGGACTAGCAAATATATTATTAAGGTTGATTGAAAGAAACACTAAATTCGGTAATGTAACTAATATACCGGACGTGGATACTGGATCCAGAGGACAGGGGCCCAGAGGAAAGGGAACTCGTTTACGTGCACGAAGCCGACTTGCTAGAAGGTTTTTTTCACGCAGTAAATTGGGTAAGAGAATTCTATCAAGTAGAATAGCAACAAGAGTGGGTTCAAGTAAGTTTGCATCAGTTGCAAGTAAATTAGCAACTAAACTTGATACAAGTACAAAACTTCCTTTATCTAAAGCAACCCGTTTGGGAGGAAGACTATTTGGTGCAGCTGCTGGATTGTACAGTGGATATCAAACTTACCAGCAAGAACGTGCCGAAGGAACTGGTAAAGGAACGGCAGCTACGGCAGCCGCACTCTCAACGGGGGGAGCATTTGGAGGTGCATACGGTGGCGCTCTTCTTGGAGCTAAATTAGGTGCAATCGGCGGTCCTTGGGGAATAGCTATAGGTGGATTTTTAGGTGGTCTAGGCGGAGCAATTTTAGGTGATAAGTTGGCTTCGTGGGTGAACACGAATATCACGAAAAGATTTTCTACAGCTCTAGATTCTGCAGGTAATTCCGTAGGTAAAATGTGGGATTCCTTCACCAGCTGGTTTAGTACTAAACCAGCCGCAGCCAAACCAAAAGTATCAACGGGCGATGACGTTATTGCCAAACCTGGTTATGGGAAGCGTTCATTAGTAACGCCTGCCGGTATTATTGCATTAAACGATAAAGATAATATTATTGCCTATGCAGACGATTTAGTAGGAACAGAAAAACGTCCATATGGGTCTATTGCACAATCAGCAAAGGATGTGGCAAAGGATACGGTAGTTACCGTTACTCGTGACACTGCGGCAAAAGCAGCAGGAAAAGCCATCAGTAATGCAACGGCCAGAATGGCGACCAATGCGATTCCTTTACTCGGGGATGTTGTATCAGCAATCATGGTAGCTAATGATGAATATAAGACGACCAAAGATCTCAAAAAATCAATTAAAGTAGCACTCGGATATTATGCAGCATCGGCTGTCGGTGGCGCTCAAGCGGCCACTTTAGCAAGTCCTACCGGTCCTGGTGCAGTAATAGCAGAAGCCGTCGGCAGTGCGTTAGCTGGTGAGGCATATCTGAAAGGTCGTAAAATAACATATGCAGATGATTTGGTGGGAAGTAAAAAACTTCCAATAGGAACGATTTCTAAATTAATGTCTCGTACAGGTGCAAAAGATAAAGGATTGAATCTACTTAATAGTAGAGTACCAGGCTTTTCCAAGTATATGCCAGAAGCGTCAAATCTAATCGGTACTTATAGACAAGGTGGGACGGGTGGACTAAAAGATTATCTTACTAATCGGGGAGTTGGAATGGCTACTCGTAAGGCACCAATGGTAGCAGATGCCATGGACGTATTTTCTGCTTATAAAACGGGTGGAGTACGTGGTGCGTTAGGTTCGTTGGCTAAAGGTGGGATTGGAAAGTTTATTGGTGGTGCACTTGGAAGTGCAATTCCAATTCCTGGTGTTGGTACAATGATTGGTTCTATGATGGGGTCAAAGGTAGGTAAATTTGTGGGTGGATTGTTTGGGAAGAAAAAACAAACAGTACCACAAATTACTCCTGAAATGATGACGGCTGGAAATCTTCCTAATTTGGCAGCAATGTTGGCCGGTGGAATGTTCCCACAGTCTCGTGAAGGAACTACACAACAACCGACAATAAAAGTAGACACTAGTGGAATAGAACAAAAACTAAATAATTTTATTAATGCACTACAAGGTATTCAAATAAATATGGATGGTAATAAAGTGGGTAAAGTATTGGTGAATACTGCAGAAATTGCGGCGTCCACAGGGGTGTTTAGAGTACAATCAAGATAACTGAGAATACATTATGTCGTTAAAGAATCTAGAACAGCGATTCAATGAAAAAGTAAGTGATTTGTACTCAGGTGCAAAAACTAAATTCGATAACGGTAAACCCAGTTCGGGTCGCAATGATGATCCATTGATTGTCCGTGCACCAGGAAACGGATACTGGAATCCGGCCGAAAGTCGTTCTACACCTGTAGCAAGTGCGTTTAATGATGTAAAGCGTATGACGTTGTTTACTGCCAGTACCCGTGGATTGAAATTTTTAGCCAAGCAACAATTATTACAGACAGGCAATACGTTTGAATCTACACGTATTATAAATCCTGCATTTCACATATCCAACGCAGTTCCATTCATTCACACGAAGCGAATGATTGATATTCCAATAACTGCTCGTGGAATTGCTCGTGCATTATTGGGTAGTAATGCACTGACTAACAGATTGCTTGGTTCTGGTGCACAGAAGAAGGATGTTGCTAGTTTACGAAAAATTGGACAGTTACAAGAAGAAACATATAATAAAGCAACACAAGCAATTAGTATAAAAAGTTTAATTAAAAAAATTCCTGTCATCGGTCAAGTAGTTTCTGCAGTAAAATCAAAACGTAGTGTTGGTGACGGCATAAAAGACTTTGACGAATCTCGTCCAGAACTGTCTAAACTTGGGTTACGGGGAGCAATAACCACATTATTCAGTGGTAACACTACGTCGAAAAGTGGCTATGCAATGGCCAATCAAGTAATATTAAATTCTAAATTAGATAACAAATATGTTACTAATTACATGCCGAACTACTATCCAAAATTAAATGATACGTATGTCACATATCTTAGAAATACTGATGGAGAGTCTACTTGGACACATGTTGGACAAACTGGAAACTTATATATTGCTGCAGTAGAATATCCTATCCGAAGTTCTTCGGGTAAATTACTTTTAAACGTTTTTCGACAATCAAGAACGGCCGCTGCTAAAAAAGTTGATCTGTTAGAAACGTATAAACGATCAAATACTCAGACGATCCTAGAAAAAAATATACCTATAGACAAGTATGTTGATTATGGAACGGGGGTGCGGTATGAAAGAACACCCACCCTAGCAGGATTAAAAGAAATACGACCAAAAGTAATACCAGACAGAAAGGTTTTAGAAGAAAAATATGAATCTAGTTCTTCGTTAGAAACTATTGCGTTAGAAGGTAATCAAGCTGCATATATCAATGAAACGTTAAAACCAACTGTTGGTCAAATTCCAACACATTTGATTGGTGACGCGATATCATATGTAAAATATTTTACATACGGTGAGGGTACTGTACGATTGGCAAATTCTGATGCAATTAAAGACGGCGTATCTACGAATGCAGAATTCGTTGCATTAGGGAGTGATTTTAGACGAAGAAAAATATCTTACATAAAAGATGACTCAAACATAGTAACTGGTGCGAAAAATTCTGCAGTTTCAAAAGAAGCGTATAATCGAATAAATAATGATTTTGATGATCCCATCGTTGTATCGTTTGCAATGGGAAAGGATGGACATGTTAGATTTCGTGCATATATAAGAGATTTGCAACAAACGGTAAATCCAAAATACAATCCATTGCAATATATTGGTAGAATGGAGCAATTTATTTATTACACGGGGGTGCAACGTGATGTTTCATTTAAACTAGGACTAGTTGCATTTTCCAAAGAGGAATTGGATGGAATGTGGAGAAGATTAAATTATCTAACCGGTATGGCATATCCGTATGGATTTAATAAAGGCATCTTCCAACCCAACATAGTTCGAATGACGGTAGGAAATGTATACGTAGACCAACCTGCGTATATTACGGCAGTAAATACAAATTTTTCGGAACTCTCGGAAACATGGGAATTGGATTCCGGTAAACAGGTTCCTATTTCTGCGGTTGTATCTATGAACTTCACGTTGGTTGAGAAGGCGTCAAGAATAGCAGATTCGCCGTTCTATGGTATAACGGAGAAACTGGACGGATTCTCGGAACGAATACCAACTGCCGGTGCTAATGATGATACACTACCCAAGAATGATCAACCAATTTCCGATAACATACTAACCCGAACATTACAGGGGTTTGACCAGCAAGATAGAGATTATACCGCGGCAATAGTGGCTGCAAATAACCGAGGGGATACAGTAACGGTGCAAAACATTGGACTTACACAGGCTAATCGCCGAGAAGAATTTAGACGGGCTACTATGGCAATTACTGCCGCAGCAAATAGGATGAGTGGAAACTAATATGGCACGATATTTAAATAATATAGGAATCAATCGAACCGATGCAGGAAAACGATACTATAGTTCTGCTATCCCATTAGACCCAAAACAAGATGAGTTGGAATACGTACACGAAGCACGGATGGGTGATAGATGGGACACATTAGCTTACAAGTATCTCGGTTCAGCAACCTTATGGTATGTCATTGCTAATGCTAATGATGGACTAAATGGTTCAATATTTATTAAACCAGGAACATTGATTACAATACCTCAAACATATTAATTATGCACACATCCGGTTCTTTTGACTATAAAGTAATAAACGAAAATATACAAGCAATACTACGTGCACGCTCGAAGTTAAATAACACGACACAGGTGGGAATGCCGTTCGTTAAAGCTACTACGACAATTGGTGGTCCCGGTGTACCCTTATTAGATGGTGGTATAGGATTTACATTAGGATTACATGCAATTGACCAAGACGTTAAATATGAAGATATATATTCGTCGCAGGGAAGTGATTCACCGTTAATTGGCTATACGTATGCAAATGGAAAAACTCGACGTATTTACGCTAAAAATGACGTAGACGTAATTGCATCACAAGTGTTCGATTATCGTGCAGAACTATTCACAAATTCAAAAGAATTTATAAGAATTCCCCCGCCTGGTATAACTAATCTAACTGTTGGCAGAAACAAGAATGGATTACTGGCACATGCACAACTTACCGTCAATATTCCATCATTAGCACAATTGGAAAGTTTACAAAAAACGTTCTTGATACCCGGTGTGGGTATGATAGTGGAATGGGGGCAACAATTTGCTTTAGAATCTATAGGAATGGATGCGACCGGGGAATTGCCTGATATTTCCTATGCAATGTTCCCATGGCACGACAAAAATCGAACACTAGATATATTAACTCGTATTGCTAAAAATAATTTTTCACTACAAGATATTTTAGAGAACTATGTGTATCCATCAAGCGGACAATACATGTGGATGTTCGGCCGAGTTTCAAACTTTACAATCACGACATTACCAGATGGGTCTTTTCAATCGATAGTTAAAATCGTTGGCTCCTCAGAGGATTCATGGGCCTACTCAACAAAAAATACCGTAGTTCCTGCAAAAGATGCATCAACTAAATTTTTCTGTGCGTCGGACACGAATAGTGTATACTCGTATTTTGCAGAAACTGCAACAGGCCTAAATTTAAAAACATTATTAGACGACGTTGAAGCTGGAAGTAAATTAAAAGAGTGGCAAGGTCACGTGCAACGTTTTGCACAAGGAAACGTGAAAGAAGGTGATCCTAAAGCTCCTGACGCAGAAAAAAAGAAACCCACCGTTAACCAAAATACCTTTGCAGATTTGGAAGATGCCTATTTCATGACGTGGCGATTTTTTGTAAATGTGGTATTGAATAACGCGGAATTTGGTTTAAAACGTATTTTTACTACCGTCGTAGAAAAAGATGTTTTAGAAAAAATTGGAATGTTGTTACCATATGCAAATGGTCCTGAACGAGATGGTCCTGTTGCAACAAATAGTGCAATCGACGATCCGTTAGAACCGTTTGCTGGATACAATAAATATTTACGGTCAATTGACCCGTCGATTATGATTATTGTAAACGAAGAAGCGGCAGAATTGGCGGCTGCAAATGACCAGTATAAATCTGCCGCATTAGGAGGAAGGAACTTACTGGAACCTACAGATGAATCGGAGAAATTCAAAGCAATTGGACAGTACGATACTGCAGCACCGGACTACAATAAAGGACGGGATTCAAAAGGAGAACCGATGAAAGACCGTTCGTTTTTAAGTACGGGGGTTTGGTTGAATCATAAAACTGTGGTAGAGTCGATGATTGGCGGCGATACCATAGTACGTGGAATTACTAATTTATTAGATCGTATGAATCAAGCTACGTTAAATTATTGGGATTTAACGTTAGACACCGTGGAACCATTGGGTAGTAAACAACCGTCATATAATTACATTGTTATTGATTCCAACGTAAAAGAAAACTCACAAGATGCAGTTTCTAAATTTATTGATAAAGTACATGTATTTAACAAATACGTTAGAACGGATACTAAAAGCGGTCAATTGGTAGGATCGGAATTAATAGAATGTAATATAGATTTGTCGTTACCAAAACGATTATTTTCACAAATAGCTACATTAGGACTTGTACAACCGGAAGATTTGGATAAAGTAGGAATTACTACCGGTAGTGCAGATGACCCCGCCGATTATACAAATCAAAAAACTGCAAAGATATCCGACCCTAATGACACGTTACGTGAATTATATGCAATTACAGTACTATCTCCAAAGGGAGATAGTACTCAGGGCCCGGACTTGACAATCTTACCAAGAACTCAACGTGCTGCACAATTGGCAGCAAATGGTGTATGTGGAAAAGCAAACTCACAGACGCCTGCACAAACTGCTGGTCAAGGTAGTAAAGCAGCTGGTATTTCTACCGAAGAATCGTCCACAGATAAACGTACCCAACAGTTGAACGATGAAAAAGAACAAGCACAGAAATTATTGGATGGTGAGGTGTGTAAGAAATGTGAACAATGTGCACCACCAACTCCTACTGCCCCCACTGGATATAGTCCTACGGCAGCAGGCAAGAATGCATTACAAAATGCCCTCAGTGAACCAGGATTTAAAGAAAAACTTGTACAAATTTGTAATCAGCTTGGATGTAGACCGGAAGACATGTTGAAGGTTATGGCAAATGAATCTGGTATACTACCAAATGCACTTAATAAGAATGGCGGCGCCAGTGGATTGATACAATTCATGCCGAAGACCGCACTTGCGTTAAATACAACAACCGACGCTCTCAGAAGAATGACTAGAGTACAACAATTAGATTATGTGTTTCAATATTACAAACGATTTACTCCACGTGGCGTGAAATTGGATAGTGCAGGAAAATTATATGCGGTTACTTTTTTACCGGGAAGATTGCAAACCCCACTAAAACAGAGTAATTTGCGACCTAATAGCCCATCGATTCCTTCCGGCATAGTATTGACCAGTGAATATGAAATTAGTCGTCCGGATTTTTACACACAAAATAGAGGATTGGATGTTGGTGGCGATGGGTTTATAACTGTAGAAGATTTGACACAAGTAACAAATAAAAAAGCCACTCAATTTGGAATAACTCCTCAAACGTTGAGCGGCGTCACGGTACCTACACCCGCACCTACACCTACACCTGTTCCTGCATCTACACCTGCGCCTACACCGACACCCACTCAACCCAGTCCAAATAACCAAGTTCCGGCAAATACTGGATGCACTGACCAGCAATATTTGAATATTTCAATTGCCAATAATTTTGGGTTAGCACTAGGTCCGACCTCGGACGTTGACATTGCCAATGGAAAAGAATTGTGCAAGAAATGCGAACGTGCAAAACAAACGGTTAAACAAACTACCCAGATTATGCAAGAAGAAGAAAAAGTAAAAGAAATAATAGAGAAAAAACTTAGAGACTTTCCACATCTACAAGCTATATTCAGGTATGTAGAAATGTTCCCTGAATATATGGTTGCTGAAATAACCGACACAGCAAATGGCAATTTTGCAAATGCGTTTGGAGCAAGTCCTGGAGCGTTATCTATCGGCGGCGATCTCATATTACCTGGAATTAGTGGATTACGCGTCGGGGAACTCTTCTGGATAGATAGATTACCATCTTTTTATAAAGTGTTCGGCGCATTCCAAATATTAAGTATTGAAGATGTTATCGACGTTTCTGGGTGGAAAACTAAAATTCATGCACGATTTAATTTTCTAGGTAATAATTGGAAGACTGCTATTGCAGAAAAATTTAGACGAGAAACAAACAATGCTAGAACCCAGAGTGGTTGAAGAATTATATAAAAAGAAAGAACAGAAATTGAAGGAGCTATTAAACATATATCCAACATCAATACGTCCGATAGTAACACAGAAAGATGTTACATTGGGATATATTATGCGGTATTTCATTCGACCCGTGAATGATAAGACTGTTGTTATGGAAATTGATAAAAATCAATATGAAAACTTAAAATCAAATACACGGTTTATAACTGCGTCGGTTAAATGGAAAATTGTGGGCGTTAAAGAAACACGAACGTTACTAACGGGTATTACTATTTATGGCATAGGTGATATGAATAGAATAGAAGTTGCAAACGTAGATTTGAATTTTGGTGGATTAAAAACCTATATAAGTGACTATTTAGAATTTTGGTTTTCTGAATCGTTAGTATGAGTTAAATATGACAATAAAATCTTTTCCGTATGGCATACCGTTTAGTAGTTCACATGCACTAACTGCAAGTTATGCACTAACTGCAAGTGTTATTTCTACACAAACTGCATCATTAGCAGATTTCATAACGGGATTTGTTGGACCCAGCGGGTCTACAGGGTCAACGTTAGATAATAATGGACAATTCACCACAGTACCATCGTATAACATACAGTTTATCGGTAGTGCACATAATCCATCCGGTTCACCCACGTTTCCAAGCCATCAAACCGGTGATTTTATTATTTTATATGGTGAAACCACGGCATCGTCAGCTCCATTATTATCGGCGGGAACCGGTTGGGTAGTGGTATCTTCTACATCAAGTCCCTCTACAATTTTCGCAACCAAGATTGCATCATCAAGTGCAGAAACGTTTCCATCATTTGCAGCTAGACCACCTATAAATAATGCGGTCGTGGTATATAGAAATGTGGACAATATTAACATAGGTGGTTCAGTGTCGTGTAATAATTGTTCAACGATGCAATTTGGGGCCACGTCTCCAACAGATTTTACAGATAACAGAAACCATTGGATAATGATATTACAACGTGCAACAAATGTAGTAAATTCACTAACGCCCGCAGAAGTGCCACGTGGCGGATTTGTTAATAGATTGATTGGGTATTCTGGAAGTCTTGCCACCCCGAACTCCCGATTGTACGCCATACATGATTCAAACGCAGTTACCGGTTCAATTTCTGGTGGCGGCACGGTTTCGGTTAATGCATCCACATCGTATACTTCTGTTGCATTTACCTTACGAGCAAAATTGAATTACTCACAATTTGAATCTTGACAAGATACCTTGTTCTGTTTATATTATGGTGTACACTATGATTACATCATAATATGATTATAACAACACACCAAGAATATACAGAATTATTAGAACGAATGAATCGGGATGAGTGTATACTTACCCCGATTTTTCGTGACCCATATTATCATGAAACGGAGAATACTTTATTATGTGCTGGAGTTACTTTTATAGATAATAGTACCTATATTGTTTCTATATCACATGAGGATGCGCCCACCTTTAACATTCCTGTGGGTAGTAAAGTATTGTCGGACACGGACATTCAAATTCTTGCATATGTGAATAATCAACCAATACTACAAAAACAATTAACCGTATATATAACAAATACGTATCAACAATTTTCTGGTATTAGGGATACGAACAAGATTGTACCGCTTATGGTGTGGACCAACGTATTACGGGAATATCACACGCAACTACTTGGCGTATTAAGAGAGTATTATAATACGATAAATGAACCAGCATACATCTTTGTTAAACAATTATCGGATACATTGAAAGAAATTGAAACTGCTGGAATCAAGGTAAATACGGAATTGTTGGAACAGTATTATGATAAGCGCGTGAAACGACATTTTAAACATGACATGGTATACACGCAGTATAATGTTTTCACCACAACGGGACGGCCTAGTAACCGATTTGGGGGAATTAATTTCTCTGCCTTAAATAAGAGTGATGGAAGTAGAGAAGTATTTATTAGTAGATATACAGACGGTGTACTCGTACAGTTTGATTTTGAAGCATATCATTTGCGATTAGTTGCAGACGAGCACAAGATTACACTTCCCACGGGTTCACTGCATATGGAATTGGCTAAAAAGTATTTTGATACTAATGATATTACAGACGAACTATATGCAGCAAGTAAGCAAAAAACGTTTGAAATTATGTATGGCATGTCCGATGAAACGTATGGCGTGGAACTCTTTGAGAGTATCGTACATATCCGACGATTCTACAAAGATGTAACTGGGCCATTTGTATTACCAAGTGGCGTTACCGTCAATTTTACTGAACCTAACATAAGTAAGATGTTTAACTATCATGTACAATCACTTGAGATAGTGAAAACACTACCGAAATTACAGAAAGTGTTGGAACTACTTAAAAATACAACGAACCACTTGGTATTGTATACTTATGATAGTATATTACTGGATATGCAGACGCTTGATAAGAATATCATTCAAGAGGTTGTGAAAATTCTAGAAGAAAATAAAAAATTTCCGGTAAGAATTCATGCGGGAAATACATATAATAATATCACGGAGATACGGTTATGAACTTTGAAGTTGGAATTATTGGATTAGGATTTGTTGGTGGCGCAGTTTTAAATGCATACCAACTAAAAGGACATCATGTACACACATTCGATGTCGATGTAAGTAAAAATCCAACATGCTCCTCGTTTGAGGAGTTTTTAACGAACGCAAATCTAATTTATGTTGCAGTACCAACACCGATGAATAGTTCTGGTGAATGTGATACGTCTATAGTAGAACGGGTGGTTCATGACCTTTGTATGACGGATTCGCAGAAGGTAATTATCATTAAGTCCACAGTTCCGCCTGGTACCACCGAGCGGTTACAGGAACGATATCCAAATCATTATATTCTATTCAATCCAGAATTTTTGACAGAAGCAAACTATTTGGATGATTATTTAAATCAAGATGTGCTTGTCATGGGGAAGTCTGACAATACACCTCATGATATTGCTGAAGCAGTATTAATGAATCAAGTACGGGTAATTAACTCTGTACGATTCGTACAAATCACTACAGCAACTACAGCTGAACTACTGAAGTACACTGCAAACACATTTCTTGCAGTGAAGGTGTCGTTTGCAAATGAACTGTACGATATTGCAACAGCCGCAGGAGTTGAATGGGAAACTCTACAATCGTTGTTAGTCCAGGATGCTCGTTTGGGTAAGAGTCACTGGAAAGTTCCAGGTCCCGATGGCCACCGAGGATTTGGTGGCACGTGTTTCCCGAAAGATATTTCGGCATTAATTAACTATGCAAAAACAAAAGACGTACAGACCCCACTTTTACGTGCAGCATGGAATAGAAATGTTATTGTAGACCGTCCAGAACGTGATTGGGAAACGTTAAAAGGTAGAGCAATTTCTTAGTAATTAATTATTGGTTTTTCATACGTCGGTAATATTTATTAAGAGATTTACTTTTAATGGATATTGCCGATGGAAATTACCACTCAATTATTGTGTACATTTGTTAATACGAATAATTTGAACGAAATTATACAACAGATACAAAACACGTACACCTTGGCTTTTAATAAAATATATGTCTTAGAAAACATCAACGATGAAACTCAGTTGGTATTAACATATAATGTAGAAAAACGTGATTTGTTGACTGCGGTTCCTCCTTTGTCAACTATATCCGTCCATCGTAAAAAGCAAACGAATACGATTTACACGATTAATGCAATCAATAGATTAATTGAAGAAAAAAATAATGGTATATTAGACAAATCATTTAGAATTGATTGGAATGATTTGAAAAATATGATATTAGTAACTGCGTATGGAAAGTTAAAAATCGTAAACACAAAATTATCAAGTATCATTACTATATAAGACCACTTGACATTTAAGCAGGGCCCTATTACTATACAGTATAGGGAGTTTTAAACTCACTAAACATTCTAAACACTAAAAGGAGTACACTATGTCGCTAAACATCGCAGCACTCAAGGCTAAACTGAATCAGTTCACCAAGCAGACCTCTTCAAGTGAGGCACTGTGGAAGCCCACGGAAGGTAAGCACGTCATTCGTATCGTTCCGTGGAAGGAAAATCGGGAAAATCCCTTTATCGAATTGTATTTCCACTATCTCGGAAATAAGACGTATCTCTCCCCCACCTCAAACGGCAACCGTGACCCTATCATGGAGTTTGCCGAAGCACTTGCCGCAGGTGGTACGAAGGATGATTGGGCACAGTCCCGTCCCTTCCGTCCAAAGCTTCGTACCTTTGTTCCTATCATCGTACGTGGAGAGGAATCTAAGGGCGTTCGTTTCATGTCGTTCGGTAAGACGGTGTACACGGAACTTCTTTCCATCATCTCCGACCCCGATTACGGGGATATTACCGATGTAAAGAACGGTCGTGATATTGTGGTGGAGTACATCCCACAGGAAAAGAGTGACACGAGCTTTGCAAAGACGATGGTTCGTCCTAAGCCGAATCAGACGCCACTTGTCCCAGACGCTGCTCAGATTCAGCAGTTTCTCAGTGAACAGCCGGACATTCGTTCCATTTTCAAGGAACCCTCGTATGAGGAAATGAAGGTCGCTCTTGAACGGTACCTTGACCCGAGCGCACCCACAGGGCCAGTGGCCGTTAATACCGAAGTAGAAACAAAGACTACTTCGCCTACCGCAACAAAGTCCGTTGAGATGAAGTCAACCGCCGTCAAGGATATGATTGACGAATTTGACGAAGTATTTAACTAATCACACTTGACTATAATCTAAAGGCCCACTATATTACTGTAGTGGGTCTTTACATTATTTATAGGAATAATCTATGGCAAAAGAAAAGAAAACTATTGATGAACCAAATCGTGATGAATTAGCATCACTTATTGCAGAATCATTGAATAAAATGAATAAGGACAGCGACCAGATTGCATTCTTTCTAGATGGTCGTGAAGAAACTCCCACCGATTTCACAGACTTTATTTCCACCGGCGCAACCATCCTAGACGTAGCAATTAGTAATCGCCCACATGGGGGTATTGCAGTTGGACGTATCACGGAACTCACTGGTTTAGAGGGGTCAGGCAAGTCGCTATTGGGGGCACAATTGATTGCAAATACGCAAGCAAGGGGTGGAGTAGGGGTACTTATTGATACTGAAACCGCCGTAAATGCAGAATTTTTCAAGGCGGTGGGTATCGATATTACTAAGTTAGTATATGTCCAGTTACAGACGGTTGAAGAAATTTTTGATGCTATTACCACCATTATCGAAAAGGTTCGTACTGGGAAGGACAAGAACAAACTGGTTACGATTGTAGTAGACTCCGTTGCTGCTGCTTCTACCAAGAAGGAAATGGAAGCAGACTTCGGAAAGGATGGATACGCCACCGATAAGGCAATCATTATTAGTAAGGCAATGCGTAAGATTACGGGCCTTCTTGGTCGTGAACGAATTGCACTGGTGTTCACGAATCAGCTCCGTCAGAAGATGAATGCAATGGCATTCTCTGACCCGTGGACGACTTCGGGTGGTAAGGCAATTGCTTTCCACGCCTCGACACGACTTCGACTTGCAACCACTGGTAAGATTAGTAATTCTGCTGGTGATGTGATTGGTGTAAAGGTCAAGGCAAATGTTGTAAAGAATCGTTTGGGACCGCCACATCGTACGGCCGAGTTTGAAATTTATTTTAACCGTGGAATTGATGATACGGGTGCTTGGTTGACTATCATGAAAGAAAACAAGTTGGTGAAGCAGGCAGGTGCGTGGTATACCTACGTTGACCCGACCACTGGTGAGGAAACCAAGTTTCAGTCGAAGGAGTTTGCCAAGTTCTTGGAAGAGAATAAGGAACGTAAGGAATATCTATATAATCAAATCTGTGATACGTTGATTATGAAATATCAGTCGGAATTTGACCCTGATACCATTAGTATTATGGGGGCGTCGGACGATGATTAATACACAACTGGAAAGATTGGTGCAGATTGCATTGCAATCACACGAGAGTGTATATGGAACAAGTGAACAAATAAAGTTGTTTGAATTACATTTTCGTAGAAATTTGATGCAGTGTTATTGTAATGATACATCGCAGAAAACTACTCACACTTATACAATTAATCCCGGAACTGTTACCGGAAAATGGACTACGCGGGAATGTCCACCATCCACTAGCCAATTACTAAATGGTTAACATCAACGAAGTTTTTCAAAATATGAAGTTTGAAAACGACGAACAGGGCATGACTTATAATAGTCGTGTCCTGTTGGTCGATGCAATGAATCTCTTTATCAGAAGTTATACGGCAGTACCGTCAATGGACGATAACGGTAATCATATCGGTGGCATGATAGGCTTTTTGAAAAGTCTTGGTCTTGCTATACGAACGTTTAAACCTACCCGCTGTATTATTGTATTTGATGGGAAGGGTGGTAGTCAGCGTCGAAGAAAGATTTACCCACAGTATAAGGCAAACAGAAAACCTGCCGTACGATTGAATCGTGCCTACGACATGACGACCGACGAACAAGAACGGGAGAACATGAAGTGGCAGTTGGTCGAACTGGTGCAGATACTAGAATGCCTTCCAGTAACGATTTCTGCTATAGATAACGTGGAAGCGGATGATGTGATTGCGTACCTAACGCAGTTAATTACTGCAGACGGTGGTAAGAGTATTATTTATTCTACCGATAAAGATTTCTTCCAACTGGCATCAGAGTCGGTAAAGATTTATAATCCTGTTCGAAAGAAGACCTTTGATGAACAGGTTATTCTAGAAGATTATGGTATTCATCCAAAACATTTTCATTTCTTCCGTGCATTAAACGGAGATAAGAGTGACAACATTGATGGCGTGAAAGGCGTTGGTGAAGTAACTTTGAAAAAGTATTTGCCTGAAATTGCCGACCCAACAACGGAAATTTCTTTTGACATGATACAGCAAAAATATACGGGTCAGAAGAAAATTCCGAAAATGATTGAGAATATACTAAATAATAAAGATGTAGTAGAACGTAATTTGGTATTGATGAACTTACACGAAGGAATAATGTCAGTAGATGCACGTATGAAAGTGGCGGGTAAGTACCGTGACAGTTCCGTGGAACTACAGAAATACACCTTGACACAACTACTCATGCGTTCTAAGTTACTAAGTGCGTTCCCGAACTATGATTCGTGGATTACACAAAACTTTATTCCTCTAAACAGATTTACTCATGACAGCAACATTTGATACAAACGTAGATAACCTAGCAAAATACGGACCAACCTTTCAGGCTAAAGTATTAGCAAATCTTTTTTCTTCTACCGAGTTTCTACAGCAGTCGTTAGATGTATTAAATCCGAAATTCTTTGAATCAGATGCTGGTCAGTGGATTGTAGAAAAGACTATTGACTATTATACAGATTATAAGGCAATTCCAACACTGGAAGTGTTCAAGATTGAACTGGACAAGCAGAAGGATGACGTTCTGAAGGTTGCAGTGAAAGAACAACTGAAAATGGCCTTTCAGAGAAAGAACGATGATGACCTTGAATACGTCAAAGATAGTTTCTTAGACTTCGCAAAGAATCAAGCATTGAAGTCGGCAATCGTGAGGTCCGTAGACCTTCTACAGATGGGACGATATTCCGATATTAAAACCCTCGTAGATGCTGCGTTGAAGTCTGGTCAGCCCCGAAACATCGGACATGATTGGAAAAAGGATATTGAACTACGATTGGCAGGACAGTCGAGAAATACTGTTGCTACGGGATGGGATGCAATTGATACGTTGATTGGTGGCGGACTTGCTGCCGGTGAATTGGGTGTTATTGCTGCTCCCTCTGGTATTGGTAAGAGTTGGGCACTTGCTACGATTGGTGCCAATGCTGCTCGTAACGGAAAACGTGTGGTGTATTATACGTTGGAACTGAATGAGAATTATGTGGGACTACGGTTTGATACCATTTTTACGGGAATTGAACCGAGTAGTATTCCCGATAATGCGGACAGTGTACGGTTGACGGTTGATAGTATTGCCGGTGATATTATCATCAAATACTATCCCGCAAGCGCCATCACGGTTCACACCATTCGTGCCCACTTGGATAACTTGACTGCTTCGAAGATGAAGCCCGACTTGGTAATTATTGACTATGCGGACTTGATGCGGTCAGCCGACAGAGTGGAAGCACGACACCAAGAACTTGGAGAAATCTATAAAGAAATTCGTGGTATGTCGGGTGAATTGGGTGTACCGATTTGGACGGCCTCACAGACACAACGTAGTTCTATCCAAGATGATATTATTGAAGCCGATAAGATTGCGTCATCATATGAAAAGATTATGAATGCAGACTTGGTGATTTCATTGTCACGTAAACTGGAAGATAAGGCAAATCATACTGGACGAGCGCATGTGATGAAGAACCGATTTGGTTCGGATGGTGTAACACTTCCGGTGTATATGAATACTTCTATCGGTAAAATTGAAATTTATGACGAAAATTCATCGAAGGGCATGCTGTTGAAGAAGCAGATGCAGTCCGGTGAAACCCTACTAAAAAAGACACTGGCTAAGAAATTCTCAGAGTTACATGACGATTTTTCTGACGAGTGACCCACTACTTATATGAACCTACATACCTTAACTAATCTGGAGAAGTATAGATGTTGTTAGAATCAAAGCTATTGTCGGAAATTACGACATTTATGAAATATGCGAAGTACATACCAGAACTACAACGCAGAGAAACATGGGAAGAATTGGTGACCCGTAACAAAAATATGCACCTACAGAAGTTTCCGCACTTGAGTGCAGAAATCGAAGACGCATATACATTTGTCTACGAGAAGAAGATTCTCCCCAGTATGCGCTCGTTGCAGTTTGCTGGTAAACCAATTGAAATTAATAATGCACGATTGTATAATTGTTGCTTTCTTCCTATAGACCATCCAGATGCCTTTAGTGAAGTCATGTTTTTATTGTTGTCTGGTACAGGTGTAGGGTATTCAGTACAGAGACAGCACGTTGAAAAGTTACCAGAGATTACGAAGCCATCCAAGACTCGTCGCTATCTCGTTGGTGATAGTATTGAAGGATGGGCAGATGCAGTCAAGGTATTGGTAGCTTCGTATTTAAAGGGCAAGCCTCTTCCATTATTTGACTTCCGTGACATTCGTCAGAAGGGTGCATTACTTCTTACGTCGGGTGGGAAGGCGCCTGGTCCAGAACCGTTGAAGGATGCACTTCACAATATCCAAAAGATTTTTGATCGTAAACAGAACGGTGAACAACTTAGTACGATTGAAGTGCATGATATTCTTTGCTACATTGCTGATGCAGTACTCTCTGGTGGTATTCGTCGTTCCGCTATGATCTCTTTGTTTGACTTGGACGATGATGACATGCTCACATGTAAGTTCGGTAATTGGTGGGAGAATAATCCACAACGCGCTCGTGCTAATAACAGTGCTGTTATCGTTCGTCACAAGATTGAAAAGGAAACATTCTTGGAACTCTGGAAAAAGATTGAATTGAGTGGTTCTGGTGAACCGGGCTTTTTCTTCACGAACGATGCAAGTTGGGGGCTGAACCCGTGTGCGGAAATTTCTCTCCGTCCCTTTCAGTTCTGTAATCTTACTACCATTGATGCAGGAAGTGTGGTAGACCAAGATGACCTGAATGCCCGTGCACGGGCAGCCGCCTTTATTGGTACCCTTCAAGCAAGTTATACGAACTTCCACTATTTGAGAGATATATGGAAAAAGACTACCGAACGCGAAGCACTGATTGGCGTATCTATGACCGGTATTGCCTCTGGTGCGGTACTAAAGCTGGATATGAAGGAAGCAGCAAATCTAGTGAAGGCGGAGAACGAAAGAGTAGCGGAATTACTTGGCATCAAGAAAGCTGCCCGTACTACTACGGTCAAGCCCGAAGGTACCTCTTCGCTGGTACTTGGGACTTCCTCTGGAATTCATGCTTGGCATAACGAGTATTACATCCGTCGTATTCGTGTCGGTAAGAATGAAAGTATTTACTCGTACTTGTTGTTCAACCACCCAGAACTCTTGGAAGACGATTACTTCAAGCCGAACATTCAAGCCGTTATCGGTATCCCACAACGTGCTCCAGAAGGAGCAGTTACCCGTCAAGAAACGGCACTTGATTTACTTGGTAGAGTAAGTAAGGTTTGGAAGGATTGGGTGAAGACGGGCCATCGTAAGGGTGAGAACAAGAATAATGTTTCGGTCACCGTGTCCATCAAGGATGGGGAGTGGGAAGAAGTTGGAGAATGGATGTGGACCAATAAGGAAAACTTCACGGCACTCAGTGTGTTACCGTTCTCTGACCATAGCTATGTGCAGGCCCCATTTGAAGACATCACGAAGGAAAAGTATGAAGAGCTTCTAACACACTTACATATGATTGATTTAACGCAAGTGGTTGAATTGGAAGACGTAACAAACCTTGCCGGTGAAGTTGCATGTGGTGCTGGAGGATGTGAGGTTATTTAAACCTTTATACTAATCTTATGTTGAGAAAATTATTAACTGCTGTTTTCATATTGTGTCCAACATTGGTTCAGGCACAAACTGGTCAGATTGTTGGAAAAGTCCTTGACGCTACGACAGGTCAAGGTATCGTGGACGCAGGAATTCAAGTCGTAGGTACCACAACGGGTGGTGCCTCCGGCTTGGACGGACGGTATCGGTTGAAGGTAGGAGCTGGCACCGTAACCCTGCAAGTTCGTCGTATTGGATACACCCCAAAGACTATCACTGGGATTGTTGTCCCCGTCGATGGTATTATTAATCAAGATGTGTCACTGACTGCTGCAAAAATTCAACTCGCGGCAGTGAGTGTCACGGCAGCAAAAGAAAAGGGAACGATTAGTGAAGCATTGAATCAACAAAGAAATTCGACAAATGTGGTCAATGCTATTACCGCAGAACAAATCTCTCGTTCCCCCGATGGAGATGCGGCACAAGCAGCACAGCGTATTAGCGGTGTTACGGTACAAGATGGGAAATACTTACAAGTTCGTGGATTAAGTGAACGGTATACGACGGCAGCATTAAACGGTGTTCGTATTCCAAGCCCAGAACCAGAACGTAAAGTTGTTCCGTTAGATTTATTTCCTACATCACTACTTCAAGATATTAGTACCAGTAAAACATTCTCTCCAGACCAACCTGGTGACTTTGCTGGAGCAAATATTAATATTCGTACGAAGGAATTTCCTGCAAATCGTGAAGTGAATTATTCAGTTGGGTTTGGTGGAAACTCGGTGGTACTCAATGAATATATGCCGACTGCTCCACGAGTTGGCGGTGAAAGACTTGGATTAGTCGGTTCATCACGTAACATGCCAACCGCATTGCAGCAAGCAAATTTTTTTGGTACAGTAACTCCACAGCAGATGCAGGATATTGTAACTCAGCAACGTAATGTTTGGTCACCCATTTATCGAAATGGAATGGGAAATGGGTCAGTGGGGGTATCTGCCGGTGGAAACAGTATTCTTGGAAAACGTATTGGATATGTTGTTAGTGCCAATTATGGATATTCTGAAGAACGAAAGGCTGATGAAGTTACTGCCGTAGGTAATCAAGGAGCAAACAATACCGTGGTACCACTTACCACGTTACAAGGTACCACCGGCAGAGTTGGTGTACAGTGGGGAGGAATAGCAAATCTTTCGGCAATGTTAGGTCAAAACTCTCGTATAGCATTGAACACTACCCTTACCAGAAATGCTGATAATGAAGCACGAGTAGACGGTGGATTTGATGAAAATCTAAATGACAGTATTGCTCGTACCACGTTACGATATGTTGCCCGTGGAGTGGTGAACATGACCGCACTGGGTGAACATCAAGTATCCAATGCAAATAAAACTGCATGGTCATTGACATATGGTAACACTGTTCGAAAAGAACCCGACCGTTCTGATGTGGTATATTCTCGTGTATCTGCTGGTACCTATCGTATTTTGTCTTCGTTAGACGGTGCTCGTCGTGTCTATTTCGATTTGGGAGAAACCAATATCGTAGGACAAGTAGACCACACGTTTACGTTGAATCAAAATCTTATTAAGGTGGGACTATATAGTAGAACCACGAATAGAACGGCAGAGGCACCGATATATGCATTTATATCCAGAGCAAACGAAGAGATTACTGCACAACCTGCTAATGTAATTTTCAGTAAAGAACAAGCTACTACGGTAAATGTACAACCTATCGGACAAGCCGGTTCATATACCGCATCCGACGTAACACAAGCTACTTATGCAATGTCAGAATGGCAATTAACGGATAAGGTACGAATGATTGCTGGTGGACGTTTGGAATCAGCAACCATCAAAGTAAATACCAGAACCCAAGGTGGATTTGAAGCTGGGTCTGGGTTAGAAAACATGGATGTATTACCGTCATTATTAATTAATACAAAATTAACAGACGCACAAAATCTTCGATTTGCTGTGTCTCGCACACTATCTCGTCCAGAGTATCGGGAACTATCACCGGTTACATTCCGTGACGTATTAGGTGGTGTGAGTATTACTGGAAATAGTAATCTCCAACGAGCACTCATTAATAATGTAGATATTCGTTACGAATGGTTTCCAACGAATTATGAAGTCATAAGTGTTGGTGTATTCAGCAAACACTTTATCAACCCCATAGAACGATTGGAACAGGCAACGTCTGGGGCATACCAAGCACGATTCCAGAATGCCATCTCTGCAACAAATTATGGCGTGGAACTAGAACTTCGTAAACAACTCTTGACACATGTGAGTACATTTAGTAATATTACTTTGATGCATTCGTTGGTACAATTAGATACCACGCAAGCATTAACGGTGACGGACAAATCCAGAGCCTTGGTTGGACAAGCACCGTATGTCATGAACACGGGATTGACGTATTCATCATTGGATGGTAAAACCAACGCAACCATTCTCTTTAATAGAGTGGGTGACAGAATCTTTGCAGCAGGTGTTATGCCGCTTCCCAATATCGTGGAAAAGGCCAGAAACTTGTTAGATGTCACAGTTAAAATGCCGGTGGCTCACAATGTCACCGCACGATTAGATATGCGTAATTTGTTGGACGCTCGTTATAGTTATACACAAGGAACTATGGAGCGTGAAGGATTTAATGCAGGACGAACACTTTCATTTGGAGTTTCAATAAAACAATGATTCATGTAACACGATTTAGCGCACCTTGGTGCGGCCCTTGTAAACTCTTAGCACCCGAGTTTAAAAAGTTGGAAGAACAATTTACCGATGTAAAATTTATTACCGTAGATGTTGATGAGAAGCCGATGATTGCACAACTCTATGCAATTAGAAATGTTCCAACGGTAATTATTGAGAAAGACAACCAGACGATAGATAGAATGGTTGGACTACAATCAAAACAAAAATATATTGATGCAATTACTTCGGCTTTAAGTGACTAATATATGTGTAGTAAAAAACGTTCATCGTTAAATAAAATTGAACAAAAAGTCTATGATATTTTGAAACGGTTGAATGTAAAATTTGAGGCACAGATAGAGATTGATAAATACAATGTTGACTTCTTGGTGAATGGCGAGTATATTATTGAATGTTATGGAGATTTCTGGCATTGTAATCCACAAAAATATAAACCGAGTTATTTTAATAAAGGAAAAAAGAAAACTGCTCAAGAAATTTGGGTTAGAGATTTAGAAAGAAAAACTAGATTTCAAGAACTTGGTTATAAATTTATCCATCTCTGGGAAGCTGATATTAATAGTAATACCAAAAAAATAAAATCAAAACTCAAACGTTATTTGGAGTAATAATATGGTCACGGAAATTACCATGGCTGAGATGATTGAGCCTCTTCCATACCAAGATAGTATAATTAGGGTAGTAATGTTTTATGGTCCCACATGTGGTCCCTGTAAAGCTACTATGCCCCACTACGAGGCAGTTTCAACCTTGTTTGAAGGTATGCCAGTTGATATTCAATTTTTTAAGATAAATGCGTGGGAACCTGTAGAACAAAAGGAGTTTGTGTCTACCACGTATGGAATCAATGGAGTCCCTCACTTTAAGTCGTTTTTTCGTGGCCAGAATGCTACTGAAAAAATTGGTGGTGGTGATGAGGCTACAATGAAAAAGTTTATATATGAAGTAATAGATGAAGTGTTTAAACAACATGGGGGTAAAATAAATGAAGGTTAAAAAGTTATTTTTTGATGCAGGACTACCGCAAAAAGCACATGCCGGTGATTTGGGATATGACCTATTTAGTTTGGGAGTCACCACGATTTATCCGGGCCAAACGGAATTGGTGGGTACAGGAGTGTGTATTCAATTCCCAGAGGGATACGGAGCACTTATCCGTGACCGTTCCAGTGTGGCAACTAAACGAAATTTGTTTGTTGTCGCAGGAGTCATTGACAATGGGTATACGGGAGAAATTAAAGTTGCTCTCCACAACGCGGGTGAAGATGTTCAACGGATTAGCCACGGAGAAAAGATTGCACAGTTAATTCTAGTACCTACGGTGGATTTTATTGTAGAAGAAGTGACGCAATTAGAATCTTCTGATGGTAGAAATGATAAGGGATTTGGTTCAACAGGGACTTGAGTTTCAAGTCCCTTTGTTGTATGTTTATACTATACCCTAGCATTTATAATTTATGGCATATCAAAATATTTATATTGACCAAAACACCGATGAACAAACCGTTTATGTATGGGACGATGTAAAAGGATTGGTAACGTGTCCGTTATCAGAATTTAATTATGCATACGTAAAAGACCCGAGTGGAAAATATCTGAGTATGACCGGTGAACGAGTGTCTAAGACTCGCCGATTTACGAAGGGTCATCCAAGTGTGTTCGAAAGTGATTTGAGTAAGGAAACTCGTGTGTTAACTGATTTATACTTACACGAAGATAATCCGTCCGAAGGAAACGTTATTATGTATTTTGACATTGAGGTGTCGATGGCAAACGGCATCCCAAATACTCAGAATCCAAATAACGAAATTACTTCTATTGCGGTATACGACCCAACGATAGAAAAATATTCCGTATTTGTGTTGGACGCGCAACAACTGTATACGGATAGAAACACGGAAGTAGCAGATATTATGTTCTGCCATTCTGAACAAGACTTATTACATAAGTTCATAACCGTGTACGAACAAATTCAGCCCACAATTTTGACGGGTTGGAATAGTAATGGATTCGACGTACCGTATTTGTACAATCGTTTGAAGCAAGTTTGTGGAACCGGTATTGCAAATCGGCTCAGTCCTATTGGAAAGGTAAAGTACTCTGAACGATTAGAACGTTACAGAATTGCTGGCGTATCCTGTCTGGACTATCTCGACTTGTATAAGAAATTTACTTACACGCAACTTCAGAATTATCGTTTAGACACGGTTGCTCGCACAGAACTAGGACGAGGTAAGGTAGAATACGATGGTTCACTCGACCAACTATTCCGTGATGACCTCAATAAGTTTATTGAATATAACCTGGAAGACGTGCGTCTTATTGTAGACCTTGACAAGAAATTGAATCTAATTGAATTGGTACGTGGCATTTGCCATATCGGTCATGTTCCGTATGAAGATTATAACATGTCATCCCGTTTCCTAGAAGGAACTATCGTTACCTATCTACATCGCAAAGGGATTGTTGTAACTGATAAACCCGACGGCGGTCGTGATAAGATGGAGTCAGAGGGCGACGGGTTCGTTGGAGCATTTGTAAAAGACCCTATTCCTGGATTGTATGATTGGGTGTATTCACTCGACTTACAATCTCTGTATCCAAGTATTATTATGAGTCTCAACATTAGTCCTGAAACGAAGATTGGGTTTGTGAGAAATTGGAATATGGAACAACATTTCCGTAAAGAAATTGTTGCGTATGTTGTGGAGGAGAAGGGAACAACTGCATCGATGGAAATGGATTACAACACGTTCATGGAATTTCTCACAGAGAATAATCTAACGATTAGTTCGAACGGGGTGCTGTATTCCAATCAGAAACGGGGAATCATTCCAGAAATTCTTGAAACATGGTTTGCACAACGTGTTGAGTATAAGAATCTAATGAAGAAGTATGTAAACGAAGGTGATAAGGACAAGGCATCGTATTATGACCGTCGTCAGCATATTCAAAAGATTTTCTTGAATTCTCTATACGGTGTTCTTGGTCTTCCCGTTTTCCGTTTCTATGACGTTGATAATGCCGCCGCCGTAACGATTACGGGTCAAGACGTAATTAAATCTACTGCTAAGGTGGTAAATAAGCATTACGAGAAGTTATTGGGTATGGAAGGGGACCATGTAACATATATTGATACTGATTCCATCTATGCATCTGCAACGCCCATCATGCCCAATGGTTGTGATTGCAAGCAGTTTACGATTGATAAGGCTCGGGAAATGGAAGCTACATTAAATCGTTTTTATGATACATTTGCTAAGAAAGCATTTAACTGTGATAATCACAAATTATTCATTAAGGGTGAATCAGTTGCCTCGACCGGCTTCTGGGTATCCAAGAAACGATATGCTCTTGATAAGGTGTATGATTTGGAAACAAACCAAGACGTAAATAAAATGGTGGTGAAAGGGTTGGACGTAGTACGTTCCAGTTTTCCTAAAGTGTTCCGTGAATTCATGACGCAACTTCTAAAGGATATTCTTAAAAAAGTTTCCAAAGATATTATTGATAACAGAGTATTGGAATTGAAACAATCTTTGGAGACGGTTAATTACTTGGAAGTTGCAAGAAATACTTCGGCAAACAACATATCGGAATATGATTCGGAGCCCACGAATGCATTAAATAAGTTTAGGAAAGGAACACCTGCGCACATTAAGGCGGCAATCGTATACAATAGATTATTAAAGTATTATGGTATTCATACACAGTATGAAAAGATTTCTGATGGGGAAAAAATCAAATATGTATATCTGAAAAATAATCCATTACAAATCGATGCGGTTGCTGTTAAGGGATATCATGACCCGAAAGAAATTATTGACTTAGTTGATAAATTCATGGATACTGATGCCCTATTCGATAATGAATTAAAAAATAAATTAGAAGATTTTTATACCGCATTAAATTGGGGGAACATACCCACGGAGGTAAATCAAAATGCGAGTGATTTCTTCGCATTCTAACCTTGACATTCTAGGTCATATTCAGTATATTACAGTGTAACCCTTTCAAGGATAATATTATATGGTTATTATCAAAACCAGTGATTGGCTGATTGGTGAAAATAAGTCCGGCGGAAAAAAGTTCTGGCGATTGCACATTCTTCTGGACGGCGACCAGTACTTCACACAGACTGAATGGTATCAAATCAGTAAGACAGGTAAGGAAACTAAGCGCCAGTTTTCGGAACCTTACTACGCTACACCTACTAATGAGGGTCGTGCAAACGCTCGTGATAGTAAGGAACAGGCTGAGTTTGAGTTTGATGCTATTATCAAGAAGCAACGAGACAGAGGATTCGGATATGACGGGGAAACTCGTCAGATGTATCCCATGCCGATGCTAGCACACAAGTTCTCTGACCATAAGGGTAAGATGGATTTTCCTGTATTCGTGCAACCCAAACTGAATGGCATGCGTATGCTGTTTGATGGATTTGAGGGATGGAGTCGGGGTAATAAGCAGGTGATTCCCGATGTAATTAAGCACCTCGCGTTCGATACGGCGGGATTTATTTTGGATGGTGAACTCATGCTACCGGGTAATCAACTCCTACAGGAAAGTATGAAGGCAATCAAGAAGTATCGTCCAGAACTGTCTTCTAAGTTGCTCTATCATGTGTATGATATTGTAGATGCCGATTTGCCGTATGTAGAACGGTATCGAATTATCGAAGATATTTGTCGGAATGCGCCGGAGAATATCAAGATTGTTAATACGGTACGAGCAGACGATGAATCACAAGTAATGCATCTTCACCGATTGTTTGTGAGTGATGGGTTTGAGGGAACAATGGTTCGTGACCCCGCATCTTTCTATGAAATCGGTAAACGTTCGTATTCACTTTTGAAACTCAAGGATTTTGTTGATGCAGAATATCGTATTGTTAATGTTGTTGACGGCGACGGTTCTGATACCGGCCTCGCAATTTTTGAATTGGAGACTGATTCTGGTGCACGGTTTAATTGTCGCCCGGAGGGTTCGCAGGAGAATCGTGCTGAACTCTATAAGAACCGTAAGGAACTGGTCGGCAAGTTTCTCACTGTACGATTCTTTGAGCTGAGTAAGGATGGTATTCCAATTTTCCCTGTGGGTGTGAGTATCCGAGAATACGGAGAGTTTTAATGTTAATGGTGCGGCAAATTCCCAAGAATGAGGCAGTAGACTTTATTCACCGCTATCATTATAGTAAAATTCTCCCGCGACTCACTAAATATTATTTAGGGTATTTTGAAAATGATATACTGGTGGGCGTGGTAACACTTGGGTGGGGAACTCAGCCACTACAGACAATCAAAAAAATTCTATACAAGCATGACGTAATTACTACCGATTATTACGAAATTGGTAAGATGTGTTTCTTACCAGAAAAGAACAAAAGTAATTTCGGTTCGTTTGCAATGAAACTGTTGATTGATTGGGCTAAACAGAATACGACTGTCAAGTTTATTTATACGATGGCAGATGGTATTATGGGCAAATGTGGGTTCGTATATCAGGCAGCAAACTTTCGATATCTTGGAAGTTTTAAAACCGATGTCTATATGGATAGAATTACGGGTGAAAAAATGCACCCTAGAAGTATTAAACCACTACATATAGAAAATGCCAAAATGATTGGAAAGGACAAGGTTTTTTGGCTGACACCAGACTTCTGTGAAGTTAAAGGAATTGATAGAATTAGAGGTCTGATGTTTCGATATATGTATCCACTGGATAAGAAGGCACGTAAGATGTTGGACAGTTATCCAGAATATGTAAACAAACCGAATCCAAAAGAAAAAGATTTGGTATTTGAAAAACGTGTACTGACGGGTAAATATGAAGTCATTCCACAACCAAATTTTAATATGAACGTGTTCACCCACAATTATCAAAAGTATAAGGTAAATAAAGTGGCAGAAGAATTTTTTAGTATTTCATGATAAGTGTGGCAGTGCGGACTGTCGGGAAGTCGGTAGTAAATTGGGTTCGCTACTCGTTATAACTTTTACTACGCTAGGCCAAGGAATGAGGTTCGAATCCTCCACTGCCTCTTTGGAGAATTATATGATTAAACTGATGTTATTGTTACAATTAACTGGAACACAACCAAAAGTTGTAGAACAGTTATTACCACAACGAAGGGTACAAATACGAGATACAAGTAGAAACTATATTATTATCCATAATGATGGTGGCTCTGGTGGATACAATTCGGCTCGTGCAACATTAATTAAACGTCGATTAAGTTATCATTACTATGTAAAACGTGATGGGACGATAATGAAACTGTTAGACCCGAAATATGTAGCATCTCATGTTGGATACTCTGTATGGAAAGGGCTGTTTAGAATCAATAAATACAGTATTGGTATTTGTTTAGAAAATGGTATAACAAAACCATATACACAGTTACAATATCAAAGTACTGCATGGCTCATAAAGCAACTAAGAACACGATATAAAGATACAACAACGTATACTGTCGTAGGACATTCAGATGTTGCTTTACCATTAGGACGTAAAGATGACCCTGGACGTAACTTTGATTGGAAAGAATTATCAATCTTATTGAATTCACAGGAGATGTAGTATGGGAATGTTTGATGAAATTCGGGTGCAGCAGATACTGCCCGGTGAATACGAAATTACCGATACGTGGTATCAGACGAAATCGTTAGATTGTGCATTATATAAGTATGTAATAACTGCTAATGGTGAATTATATAGGGAAGATTGGGACCATGAATGGGTGGACGATTTAAATTCTCTTTTAAAGGGATATATTAAAAAAGTTGATGGAACATATCGTCGTGAATACTTGACAGACTTTCATGGGGATATTATATTTTATACAAGTAAACCGATGGATGGAAATCGTATGTGGCGCGATTACCATGCACGATTTACAGACGGTAAGTTATCAAGAATTTGGTTTGAAGATAAACAATATTAAATAACAAAGGAACGGTTATGCAAAAGACAAAGTTTGAAAAGTTTATTAGTAAGTACAATCTTGGTGGGTCATGTGAAAGTGTAGTGTTCAAGTCAAACGGAACGGACCTGTCGGTCAGAGCAATTTCGGATGATAAGAATGTATTGGGTGAAGTTGTATTTAAGAATGCTACTTTCCCTGAAGGTGACTTTGGTGTATATGAAACAAAGAAACTGCGTTCAATTCTAAGTGTTCTTGATGAAAATTTGGAAATCAAAACCAGTTCGGCTAACGAGAAAATCACGGGTCTGAATATCACGGATGGTGCTACGAAGGCAACGTTCGTTCTTGCGGATATCTCCGTGGTTCCAGCTGTACCAGAACTGAAGAAGCTTCCGCCCATGGACTTTACCATTACATTGGACGAGAAGTTTGTTAACACCTTTATCAGAGCAAAAGGTGCATTGAGTGAAGTGGATACGTTTACGGTGATTAGCGAAGGAAAGGATACCACTGCAACGGTGGTGATTGGACACTCCAATCTCAATACCAATCGCATTGCAATTAACGCCACTACTGACAAGACGGTTGAACTTACTCCGATTAATTTTTCTGCGAAGTATTTCAAGGAAATTCTTGTAGCAAATAAAGATGCTACAAATGGAACTCTTGAAGTTTCTTCAAAGGGATTGGCACGTGCTACCTTTGAAGTCGATAATATTTCAACTGTATACTATCTCGTCCAAGAGAAGTAATTTATGACTGTGGAAGTTGTAAAGATACATACGAGTAACAAAGAAAAATTAGAACACATACTGAATACAACGGTAATCCCAGGCGACTTCTGGGATTACACGTTGTCGTATGAATATGATTTCAAAAATCATGATTTCTATGATTTAGATAATGAACATTATTTTAACCTACCAGAGTTTGTTTGGTCGCCGTATTTAAAAGAACGACATTTAATGGTGGTCACTGTAAAAAGTCAACAAGAAAAAGATATTCTTTTTAATGCGCTAGGTATCAAAGAAAACAAAACTGGATATGTTCATTTTGAATTGGAAGACAATCCATTCAAGGATTATGAGTATGAATACACGCATAAGATTCATCCGAAATATCCAATTTATGTTATTACGAAGGGTCGTTGGGAACGCACACTTACAATTGATACGTTAGAGGAAATGGGTATTGATTTTAATATTTGCGTGGAACCCGACGAATACGATAGTTATGCGGCTAATGTGGATGTAAATAAAATTATCAAACTCCCAGAGAATTTTAGTAAACAAAAACGGGGAAGTATTCCGGTGCGTAACTTTGTCTGGCAGCACTCCGTTGACCACGGACATAAGAAGCATTGGGTAATTGATGACAATATTCTTGGCTTCTTCCGATGGAATCACAATATGAAAAAGCGTATTCGTGATGGTGTGTTCTTTAGAATCATGGAAGATTTCAGTGACCGATATGAAAATCTAGGATTGGTAGGGTGTCAGTATGCATCGTTCGTACCTGCAACTGAGCCTGGTCGAGGCCAATTTATTAAGAATACTCGTGTCTATAGTTGTATTCTAATTAATACGGAACTATTAGACCAACGGTTAGATGAACGGTGGCGTGGTACGTATAACGAAGATACGGACTTATCTTTACGTGTATTGTCAACGGGTGATTTGTGTACGGTGAACTTCAATAGTCTTCTCAGTGGTAAACAAACTACGGGAACTATGCGAGGTGGTAACACAGACACGATTTATGAAGGCGGCACGAATTCTGGTTATCAAAAAAAGTTTGATGAGTTAAAAAAGAATTGGGGTAAGATTGTTAAACTTACAAATGAAATGCATGTGGATGGCCGTCCGCACCACTACATTCCATACACCAGATTGTTTAAACAGGATTTGGTATTAAAACCTGGCATTGAGAAAACTCCAACCATTAATGAATATAATATGACATTCGTTAAGAGGTAATACTATGGTAGACATATACTCTTTTACCGACACGGGGAAACCATTTGATTTAATCGATTTAAATGAAATGGTATATAATTTTATGGACGCAGGGAAACCTTTAGCATCTAAAAACAAATATACTATCTATGTTCCGTCTAAAGGTAGACCATCAACCACAACTGCCACGGTGTTGAGTAAAATTGGTTTGGATTATAAATTGGTTATAGAACCACAAGATTACGATAGTTACTGCAAAGTACATTCCCCCGATAAAATAGTAGTATTGGATAAAAATGACGGGGGATTACGATATGCACGTAAGTTTATAAAACGATATTCCAGAGCCGCTGGTGAAGAAAAGCATTGGGAACTGGACGATGATGTAGAAAAATTTTTCATTAGACCCAAAGGTTCAACAAAAAATGTAGTAGCGGACCCATTGCTGTGTATGTCTATCGTAGAGTATTGTATGGACATGTTTTCTAATGTCGCACTCAGTGGAATATGTAGTTATGCATATGCATTTTCAAAAAACTATGCAGTACAAAAAAATAGACACGTATACCAATGTGTACTATTTGATAATTCCGTGAGTGTTGAAGATGACTGTGCATGTGCTATTGAAGATTGGGACCATACGTTGCGTGTATTGGAGGCAGGATATTGTACATTAGCCTTTCATCATATTATGCAACAATGTACGCCTACAATGAAACTTCCTGGTGGCGCTACTACCACCGTATACGCCGGTGACAATCGTAAATTGGCATACGAAGCATTTAGTAAACTTTGGCCGGGACGATTTGCAGTAAAGGAATACCCCGATTCCATAAAAAGATGGAGACTGCAACATGTACGTAAATTTTTCAATGATTACAAACAAACTCCAATTTTGAAAACATAATATGTATCAATCATACTTTGACAAATTCCTGAACATGACACCTTACCTAGAAATAGGTGAGGAGGAATGGGAACATATTAAACAAACGTTTTCCGTAGAAGATGTTAAAGAAAGTATGGCTACCATCTGCATGACGTATCCTATTCCATATAATGATTTAACGGAAGAAGACGCATATAAAAGTTATATGGATTTGAAGGGAATTCGATGGAATGAGTTGTTGAAGGATGGCGAATGGTTCTATCGTTCCACGAATTCCAGATATGATTTGAGCACGCAATACTTTTCAAAAACGAATGTGGGAAGTGTTGCATCTAATTATTTTCAGCAAGAGAATCGGTGGGAGGCAAACTCTAACAGAAGTCCTGGGCCAGCAAAGACGTGGCGTACGAAGAAGAACATGATTACCCTTATGGGGTCGTTGTTCACATTGAAGGTGGCTCGTATTGATAAAGGAACGTTACGTGGCTGCCTCCACCTCAGAAAATATACGTGCTCGCAATTCAGACCGAGTGTGGCAAAGGCACTGTATGATAAGTTTGAGGCGAAGACTGTATTAGATTTTTCTATGGGATGGGGTGACAGACTTGCAGCCTTCTATGCGGGGAACACGACGGAGCATTATGTCGGATTAGACCCGAAGACAGATAATCATCAATTGTATAATAAACAACGAGACTTTTATAATAAACATACCAGTTTCTTTGAAAACAATAAACGGAGTGATTTTTATGCAATTCCTGCGGAAGAATTCGATTTCAATAAATATGATAATTATTTCGATGTGGTATTTACTTCACCACCATATTATAATGTAGAACATTATAGTCAGGATGATACCCAAAGTTTTAAACGATATAAAACAATTAGTGATTGGAACACAAATTTTTTACACAACGTATTGACTAATCTATACCAATCAGTTAGACTACAAGGAGTGGTCGCAATTAATATTGCGGATGTATTCTCCACATCGGATGGTGGAATGAAACGGTGGTTAGAAATTACGAATCCTATGAATGACCATTTAAAATCATTGGGTATGGAATATATGGGTGCTATTGGTATGGAAATGTCGAAACGACCCAACAGTGCTGGAGCAGGTATGGTATTTCAAGGAAGTGCTCCAAATGAATGGACGGATGATACAATGAACCGTGCAGATAATTCAATAAATAAAACGTTCTGTGAACCAATTTGGTTATGGAGAAAGGTATGAGTGAAAATAGTTTGTGGGTAGAACGTTATAGGCCGGATACACTTGAAGGTTATGTAGGGAATGATATCCTTCGTTCCAAGCTGGAACAGTATATCACAACACAAGATATTCCACATATTTTGTTTTATGGTACTGCGGGAACTGGAAAGACGACTGCAGCAAAGATTCTCATCAAGAATATTGATTGTGATTATATGTTCATTAATGCATCCGATGAACGTGGTATTGATACAATGCGTGAGAAGGTGAAGGGTTTTGCCTCCACAACGGGTTTCAAATCATTGAAGATTGTTGTATTGGACGAGATGGATGCAGTGACACCCGATGGTCAACGTGCCCTCCGCAACATGATGGAAGCTTACTCAGACACCACTCGGTTCATTCTTACTGCTAATTATATTGAACGAATCATCGAACCATTGGTGAGTAGAACGCAGGTGTATAAACTTACACCACCGTCGAAGAAGGAAGCCGCCAAACGAATGGCGGATATCCTAAAGAACGAGGGCGTGGAATATGATACGAAGACGATTGCACAAATCGTAAACGCGTACTATCCAGATATTCGTAAGATTATTAATACTTCTCAGTTACAGACTCGTGATAAGAAACTCCATATCAGTGTTGAAGAACTGATTGGTCAAGATGTAAAACTACAAGTTATTGATGTACTTACCGGCAACCTTCCATTGAAGGATAAGATAACTGGTATACGTAAAATTGTAGCAGATGCACAGATACAAGATTTCACTGAATTATATCAGACGTTGTATCAAAACGTTGAAATATATGCACCAACAAAAATACCTCAAGCAGTTGTTGCAATTGACGACGGGCAGTTTCGTGATGGACAGGTGCCGGATAAAGAAATTACTTTTATGGCAACATTATATAGAATATTAACAAACTAATAAGGAGTACGTTATGAAAAATCAGCAACCACCTGTTAATTTAGATCTTAGCAATGCACAAGATGTTGTGTGCGATAATTGTGGTAATTATACGTTTACTGAAGTTGTATTGATGAAGCGTATTTCTGCACTCGTTTCGCCAACCGGTAAGGAAGCTATTGTTCCTATTCCAACCTTTTCGTGTAATGCGTGTGGATTTATCAACAAACAGTTTTTACCAGTAAAAATTTCGGATAGCGAAGAAGCGCCGCGAGATACTACCTCTCGTATCAAGTTAGAGAAGTAAGATGTTAGCCAATAATATGCAGGACATCCAAGGATATATCATGCAAGATTATCGTCCCAGTACATTGTCCGATAATGGTGTGTTTTATTTCTCAAACGAATTTTCGACATCAACTACGAAAGAAGTAATTACGTGGATTCTGGATAGTAATTTGTCCCAGACGAATAAGTTTGAACAGTTGACGTTGATGATTACTAGTTACGGCGGCGACCTCATGGCTGCATTTGCTCTTATTGATGTGATGCGAGGAAGTGCCATTCCTGTACATACGATTGGGTTGGGTGTGATTGCCAGTGCGGGACTCATGACGTTTATTGCCGGTGAGAAGGGCCATCGACTCATTACACCAAATACGAGTATTTTGTCCCATCAGTGGTCAGCCGGTGCCTTTGGTAAGGAGCATGAACTTCTTGCAACGGGTCGTCAGTTTGACTTGACAACCAAACGTATGATTGCTCATTATAAGAAGTGTACGGGATTGGATGAACAAACGATTCGTGAAAAGTTACTTCCACCACAAGACGTTTGGCTGTCTGCTCAAGAAGCAAAGAAATATAATCTTACTGATTCCGTAAAGGAACTACGATAATACTATGAAAAAGACTAACGGAAACCAAGGAAAAGAACTGTTCGATTTTATTGCCGGTATCACCGAAAATCAAACAACAGAATTTTTTGATTCATTAACCGAAAGTGAACGAAAGAAATATAAGGCTTCTCGGTATATGATTCACAGGTTTCTGTCTATGAATAGTAATTACTTACCGGTCGTGGATGAACTACAAAAGTATACAGGGATTCCCGACCGGTGTCATTACTTGTTTCTTACGAACATACTTCCTCGTGGTAGACAGTTCAATAAATATATTAAAGGCAATAAAGAAGGAAAATATGAAAAGTGGTTGGTGGACTTAGTTGCTAAACACTTCCATGTATCCACTGTGGAAGCAATACAATACATCGAAATATATTATTTGCATGATAAGTCTGGTTTGCGGGAACTGTGTGAGAAATATGGAATTGACAGTAAAACTTTAAAGAAGGTAAAACTATGACAGAAGAAGAATTACGAGAAATTGAAATTAATTGCAACCGTGAGGACATTCCTCGTCTAGTGAAACGTATTAGACACTTACAGGTAGTTATTGAACTGTGTCAGGAGATTCTTAAATGAAATGGGAACAATATTTTCGTTCGATAGCAAACCAAGTGAAGATGAAGTCTAAGGACGAGAACACGCAAATTGGTGCAGTAATCGTAGGGTCAGATAATGAAATTGTATCCACTGGATATAATTCATTTCCTCGTGGAATTGACGACAACGTAGACAGTCGGCAAGAACGTCCTGAGAAGTATTTCTGGTTTGAACACGCGGAACGTAATGCATTATACAATGCCGCACGAATTGGTGTAAGTACAAAGGGATGTACTATGTATTTAACCTGTGGTATTCCGTGCGCCGACTGTGCCCGGGGAATTATTAACTCTGGTATTTCCAAAATTGTCTGCGAGAACCATCTAACGTTTGGAGAAAGTACGCAGAAGTGGTATGAACACGCCAAACGTAGTCTGATTATGTTTGAAGAAGCTGGGGTTGAGGTGGCGTATTATGAATGGTAAAGGCGATACTCCACGACCGTTTAGCGTAGACCAAGAAACATATAAAAATAACTGGGAACGTATCTTCAATAAAGATATGTGTGAGTATAGTGGATTACCGAATACTTCTAGTTATGATGAGCCTGACAAGGAATATGCGGAATTACTTGCATCTGGAATGTTTTGGGAATTATTTCCTGGCTTAACTGGAGTTTGGTCGGAAGATAAAATTCGGTGGGAAGCTATTCTATTAATGCGTAACATGCGTGAGAAGTAATATGATTACCGGAAAGGAAATCAAAAAAACTTCTAAAGGAAACACGTATGTTATTTATCAAGACTCCCCCTCAACATTTCATGTGAGTGTGAGTATCGGAAACTTTGTCAGTTATGATTTTATAGAAGCGCCATCAAGTGTCCATGCATTACACGAACACATTGAGGCGTTAGAATCGGAATTGGAAATGAAAATTAATACGAACCCGATACAAAATAACACATAACAGAACCACCGCCCGTTTCGTTTAACGATGACATCGGAACTACATTAACTAAGTTCCAACTGCCACTTGGCGCACCAGTAAGAGAATGGGAAACGTTTGAACCGATTTGATTTAACCATGCACCGTTCATTGAACCGGATGGCATTGCAGCAATATAATATCTAAAAGGCATACGTGTACTCTATAAAAGTTAATAGACTTCAGACCATAACATAGAACCGCCGACATTGGTTGTATTGGCAGTCATATTTTTGGCAACTAAGACATAGATCTCACTGTCGTTACTGTCAAAGTTCTGTGCAATAAAGTTTTGTTTATTGGTAACACCCGCATGAGATTGTACCAGTGGGTTGGCTTGATTGATATTCAGGGAGTTTGCTCCGACGAATCCCGACAGTAAAATTTTTCCGTTCGTATATCCCGTGGCAGATGTATTATATTCTACCACCGATTGGTTATCTACGGATTCCCATGCACTTGCCGTAGTTAACATGGAACCACTGTTTAACTTGGTAAGTACATATCTAACAGATTGTTGGTCAGTAAATACGGACGAATCGTTAATACGAACATATGCACGATTGGGTAAACCGCCCACAGAATTCTTTAAACGAATTGCTAACACGGGAAGTGTTGACCCACTACCCAACGTTCGGAACGATGGATTGGCAAACGAGAATGCTCGACCTGCTTCTACATATCCCCCTTCACTTGCCACCGTAGAACAGATTTGTTCCATGTATGATGCAGTAGTGACTGAGTTTCTAATCTCACATCGCATCGGAAGATTGGGGTTTTGCATGTAGGCAACATCTAAAATATTACTATGGTCAAACACATGGGTAATAACCGTAACACCACTGTGTACGAATCCGCATCGAACACGACCAACCGCTAACCATTGGAAGTCTATATAGAATAATTGGGTTTTCGTTACATCCAACGTGAAATCGCCTTCTAATAAGGTATTCACATTCCAGTTTTCTTGTTTGACACGTTGTTCTGTAACCGACCCTGTACCACTGGTGGCAGAACGAATTACGATTTGTAAACTTCCCGTCGCATCTTGTTCTAAGAAGATACCATTGAGGTCATCAAAGTACCCTGTCCGTTTTATAGACCCACTGACCGGTGTACCAAATATGAAACTGGAAAGAATTGTTTGACTCTTTCCTGGCATATAATGATGATACATTTTGGTTTGGTGAATTGCATAACTCGTACTACTCGTTGCTGCAAGGATTACTGATGCACGATTTATGTTACCGGTAATACTACCATCCCCATTTACTTTATTGATAAACGCATCATCAATCGTACTGGGTTTATAATCACCTAATGTAAATGGTTCGGACATACGAACTCTTCCAAACGCATCAACTGCAGCATTAAGCGACCCACTGGCAACGGAGCCGCCCGTTGAGGTCTTCATAAAGGCATGTTGATTATATATATGTAATAATTCCCATCCTTCTTTACCGATTGTATTTAAAAATGTTTCGGCCTCCGGCGTATTCCAGTCGGGTATTTTAATAATTTTATGTTGTGACATATATTTCTCGGTAATGAATCTTTATATAAGTATCATTACCACTTGACAATATCAAGATTATTGTGTATATATAATACATCATCTCTCGGAGACGTTTATGAAAAAGGATGTAGAATTCGTACCAGGCTGTTTCTACTTAAAAGGTTATAATAGAGAGCAAGCCCTACGGTCTGTAGGTCATGGCTGGGCACGATTGATTCATAAAGTATTTGATAAATTGGAAGAGTATCCTAATATTATTATTGATACGGTGAAAGAGAAATGGGGTGGACTGCGTATTTATACCGCACCCATGCATGAAGATTTTGATAGGTTTGTTATTAGTGTCGAACTAGAAAGTTTCAAGATTTGCGAAGAATGCGGTAGACCGGGCAACCTTCGTTCCCGACATGAAGTTCTTCCAGACTACAAAACACTATGCGATTTCCATGCTGATGGCTTACCAATTATTACTCCGTGAGGAAATATGGGCGAGATTAATTTTACCTTTACAGGTAAGATGAGTATATTGATTGAAGTGGAAGAACATGGGCCAATCGTATACAATGTGAATGACTTGCAGGTAGTAAAAGATGTTGTGGGAATTATACTGGATGCAGTAAATGATACTACGCCCGTGAGTTCTTATAATAAGAAAGAACAAGCTAAATTTACCAAGATACTGGATGGGTTTACGTGAGCAAAAGAATTAGTTATAGTCAATATTCAATGTGGGAAAACTGTGCACATGCATGGAAACTAAAATATGTGGACGGCCACAAACTGGATGATACGTCTATTCATACCATTTTTGGTACGAGTATGCACGAAGCTATCCAAGAGTGGCTGGACGTTCTATATAATAAAAGTGAAACGATGGCAAAGACGATGTACCTTCACGACGGATTCAAAGAAAAGCTTTTGAATCTTTTTAAAGAAAATACCGTCGTGAATGAATCGGGTGAGAAAATCTTTCTTGCCGATAAGAAAACACTCATGGAGTTTTATGAACATGGGTGTGGAATCCTTACATATATCCAAAATAATTATAAGAAAATATTCCCAACAGAAAATACCAGACTTTTTGGAATTGAATATGAATTAAATGCGGAAGTACGTAAGGGCGTTAATTACGTGGGATACATTGACATCGTGACCCATAACACGGTGAGTAATCAATACGTCCTGTATGATTTGAAAACGTCACGTTCGGGGTGGACGGATGCACAGAAGAAAGACCCGACGAAGGTAGGACAGTTGCTCTTGTATAAGAGATTCTTTTCTCAGCAATTGGGTATTGATGAAAAGAATATTAAGGTTGAATTTGTTATTCTGAAACGTACAATTTTTGAGAATGCACAATTTACTATTCCACGAGTAAGTAAGTTCGAACCATCGAACGGTACTCCAAGTGTGAATAAGAGTTGGGACCGTTTTCAAAAGTTTGTGAGTACCGCTTTTAATTCTGAAGGTGAATATGTCCACGAACAAGGCGCATCACCCAGTAAAGAGGCATGTCGTTGGTGTAGTTTCCGAGATAAGCCCGACCTTTGTTCGTTTGTAGTAAAGTAAGACTATTTATATTAAATTAACTAGGAGAGGTTACATGAAGAAAGTTTTGTTGGTTTTGGGTTTGAGTTTGTTTAGTGGTATGTCCGCATGTAAGGTGACGGAAGTAGTAAAGACGCCCGTGGTGGCAGACTCCGTTACTACGATTACGGTAAGTCCAAATGCCTTTACGTTGACGGTGGGACAGCAGCAACAGTTTACGGCTACACTGCTTAATGCTGCCGGTGGTACCGTAACTGGTAAGACTGTTACGTGGCGCTCTTCTGACCCGTCACGCGCAACAGTAAGTCCATCCGGTGTAGTTACGGGTGTATCTGCCGGTGCAGTCATTATTTATGCAACGTCAGGTGATGTAACGGGACAGACTGTTGCCGCAGTTATTAATATTCCCGTATCCGTGGTAGTACTGACACCGAGTTCTACTGCACTGTTTATCGGACAGACTACTACGCCCCGAATTGAAATTAGGGGACCGAGTAACGAACTGCTTACGAATCGGTTTGTCGAGTGGACTTCACTCAATACAGCAGTAGCTACCGTAACGCAGTTGGGAACTATTACCGCAGTTGGGCCGGGTACTACGACTATTCGTGCAACCAGTGAAGGTAGGTCTGCAAATTTTACATTGACAGTAAATGTGGTTCCCGCATCAAGTGTAAGTATTTCAGCAACTAATAATTTCTTTATCGGTCGGTCAACACAGTTGTCGTTAAACATTCGTGACAGTGTTGGGAATTTACTGAGTACGGCTGGTCGTTCTGTTACATGGACAACGAGCAATCCATCGATTGCCACGATTTCAAACACGGGTGTAGTTACTGGATTGTTTACGGGTACAACGACCGTTGCGGCATTGGTAGACAGTCGATTGGCAACATTTAATCTTACAGTTGGAATTGTAGATATTGATACGATTGTTGTGACGCCAAGTGATACTACATCCCTGCGTATTGGATTTACTCGTCAGTTTAGCGCAACAGCCTTTGACCGAGATGGTGGTCGTATTGAAACTGCGGCATTGGCCGGTCGTACATTTAATTGGGCGTCTGATACACCGTCACTCTTGTCGGTATCGAATGGTGGATTGACGTTGGGCGTTGCAACTGGTGATGCAACGTTCCGAGTATGGATTGGTGACAAGGTTACTCGTCGTGGACTAAGGGTTACACCGTAACATTCTAAAGGTTTTGTTCATTCTTATGTCGAGATTTTGCAATGAACAAACTAAAATACTTAGTATTATTACTGGTAGTAGCTGTAACAGCATGTGAAGTGGTACGGGTTATTGAACCACCTGCGGGAGAGAAAACACCTGCTGAAGTAACCGATGTTGGATTTTCATTAGTTAGTTCCAATCTAGTGAGTAGTACCATTAGTATTAGAACTCGTTGGGCTAAGCCCACATCAGATGGATTGGGTGACCCGGAATATTATTTGCATACCATGACTGCAAATAGAACTGTTTCGGGCACCCTTCCAACGAGAAAACGTGTGAACGGATTTGTGGATACTGTTACAATCAGTCGTCCAGCAGTTACCGATACATTGATACTTACCTCTCGTGTATGGTCAGTACGCCGTGGGTTGGAATCAACAACTCCAGCACAAGGACAAGTAGTGATTAGAACTGCGGATGGTCCACCGCCACCACCTGATTCAATTCGTGTGGATACCATCATATTGACTGCACCGATTATTGGTGGAGCAATTAAAGTCGATGAATTCTTTACAAATTTACCAACCGATTCGAACAATCTAAAAAATTATCGGTCATTGTTTATTCGTGAAGAAGATGGAACAACAACTCTTGTGACGAAAAATATTACATTTATCACGTTGGTAAAAGAATAAGAGGTTTTTATGAAATGGTTATTTGCTACATTGATGTGTATTTGTTCATTGAATCTGAACGCTCAGCCGTCACCGCCGCAACAAATCAGTGCGGCGGTTTCGTTGATGTCTACGGTAAAACAAATTAGCTTTAGAGTAACATGGGTACAACCTCAAGCAGTTGATAGTACTATGATTCTGGTGTTCGTATCAAAAGATTCAGTGCCAGTAGTATATCGAAGAGCAAAGATGCCAGACACCGTATCATTTACGATTCCCGATGATACGACTACGTATAGGTTTATGATGGTAAATGTTCGCCGGGGATTGGTAAGTCTTCCAGCAAACGTCAATTTTTATTTCAACGCAGATGCTTACTACAAAGTCACCAGACTTCATGTGAAGCCAGATAGTGTGGTGGTGAGGGATACAACGGTGGCTGCACGAACGGTTCAATTCTGTGCGTTCATGGAATATAATGATGGTAGTATTGTGATGCGGGATAGAGATAGAACCATACCACAGTGCTTAACAGAATATGATAAGTTTCCGTTAGCCATCAGAAAGTCTACCGGTGCTCGTCTACGGAATGCAAATACCGTCTGTTTGAATTGGCAAGCGGTTGGTGGGGGTACGATACAAAATGAAACATGTTCAGACGATTAGTACTGCTATGTATTGGTGTCCTAACTTCTACGGCCACGCTGTCTTTACAAGGAAGCCCTATTAGAATCGTTTATGCTTATGATAGAAAATATATAGATAGTTTGGAAATTATAGTAAACAAAAATGAAAAAACCATTTACCAAAAAAACCATACGTTATTTACCAATTTTGATTCAACTAATAATATTAGCTATGCGACAAAGGCTGATACGGTTGAGGTAATATTACGAGGATATAAAAAGGATTTGTATTGCTTTCCTCACATAGATAGGTTATATTATCCTTTTAGAATATCGTATGGATTAAATTTTGAATGTGTAAAACTTAAAACTTAAGAGGAAGTATATGAAAGGAATATTGAAGTTAGCAGCAGTTGTAGGAGCAGTACTTATAGGTGCAGCATGTGCAGATGAAGGCCCAACGAAGCCATACACTGTATATTTTAAAAATGGAAAGTTGGATACCGTGTTTCTTCAAAAGACTGACACGTTGGTAAAGACAAAGACCGACACGGTAAACAATGTAATTGTTAGAACGGATACCGTTATTATTACTCGTACAAATACAGACACCGTAGTTAAGACAGTTACCAAGACAGATACGTTGCGATTAACGAAAGTCGATACGGTTCTACGGACTGTTACGAAAACCGATACAGTGCGATTGGTTCGCGTTGATACCGTCAATAAGATAGTTACTCGCCTCGACACGGTATATGTACCAAAGATTGTAACGAGAGTGGATACGTTGCGTATTACTAAGGTAGATACCGTGCGGGTTCCAACGATTGTTGTTCGGGTAGACACCGTTCGTATTACAAAGGTAGATACTTTACGCCTGTATTGTATGGCAGTAAATCCCGCAGGGAATCTGAATTGTAGTGATAAGAAGCCCTAATAATTTAGTATAACATACTACTTATATATGTGAGGATTGTTAGCGGCAGTCTTCTCATATATAACAAAATTACCCCTATGAGTAAGCTCAGAGTGCCGCTAACATTCTGATGTCTGAAAGTAGGGGTTTTGTTTTTCGGAGAAATAGTATGGCGTATGTGTATGGACATTA
>Ga0315909_10000054_pt1 | contig 147133 bp, 206 predicted proteins | sample LakEriMetagenome_11_FD_203527 | JGI IMG/M metagenome (GOLD analysis project Ga0315909, IMG submission 203527) | Freshwater fungal communities from buoy surface, Lake Erie, Ohio, United States - Buoy 2 MA125 | ecosystem: Environmental > Aquatic > Freshwater > Lake | place: USA: Lake Erie, Ohio... | reverse complement strand
TGGCCACTTGGTGGTTATGGTTACACACAAGGTAAGTTTCCTACGATTTCAGTTAGTTCTAATACAGGTTCGGGTGCGAATATTCAAATTGATTCGCTAATAGGTGATGGTGAAACATTAACACCAACAGGATTTACTGCCAATGGACAAATTATTTCAATTAAAGTTATTAATCCTGGTTCTGGTTATGAATATAACCCGACCGTAAGTATTGTTGGTGGAGATGGCACAGCAACAGCAACAGCAGAAATTGAACGCTCGTATTCTTCTGCGCCCGGTCGTTGGACAACATCCGATTCTATATTGTCTTCTTTCGAAAGAAAACTTCAAGGCCAAGATTACTACGTTGATTATTCTTATGTAATTTCTTCAAAAACAGAGTTCAGCAAATACAAAACAATGCTGAAGCAACTGTTACATCCTGTTGGCATGGTCAACTATGCTTTATATAATAAAGAAAATCTGGTTGAACTTACTGATGTTGCAATTCAGAGTTTTACGGCAAATACAATTGCTGGCACAGTCAATGTTGGAAATGGTAGAGTTGTTGTTACTGGAAATAGTACAAAATATAATATCGCTAACACAAAAGGTATTTTGTCATTAGGTTCACTGATTGCGGTAAATGGTGAAATTAGAAAAATTAACACGATTGTCAGCAACACATCTTTAATTACGACATCAAACATTTCTAATTTAAGAATTGCAAATGCTGGTTCCGGATACTCAAATGGTTATCTAGTATTTTCAAATGGTGGCGGCCAAATTACAAGTCTCACAATCACTGCTGGTGGTTCTGGATATGAAAATGGTGTAATGACATTCTCTGGTACAGATGAAGCAATACCAGCAATCGCAAACGTAGAAGTATTTAATTCAAATGGTACAATTCGAACATTAACATTTGTATCTGGTGGTTTGTATGCTAATAAACCAATCGCTATACCAGATAGTAATCCACATCGTGTTGTATATGCAAATGGTATTAGTATACCAATTCGTGGTCAAGGTTATGCAAATGGTTGGCTGGTATTCTCTGGCGGTTCACCATTGAGAGATGCAAACGTAAGATTAATTGTTCATCCAAACACGGTTGTCAACACAGTTGAAGTGATTGATTCTGGACTGTATCAATCTACACCAACTGCCAGACCAAATACAAACGCAAATGCTGTAATTTCTTCGGTTACTGTAAACAGTACAGGTAACGGACATTCAAATGGCGTTCTTGTAATTTCTGGAGGTGATCCAAGTCGTCAAGCAACAATTCGTGTTGAAACATTCCCACCATTATCTGCACAAGTAAACTCAATTTCTGTAAACGCCTTTGCATATGGTGTAAATGGATACGTTCAATTTAGTGGAGCAGGAAGTGACAACGTTGGTGCAAATGCTATAATTGTTGTTAATTCCCAAGGCCTTGTATACAACGTGCATTTGGTAAGTGGTGGTTTATACAAAGGTACACCATTAGCAACAGCAAATGTTGGTAATGCTTCGTTCACATTAGAAATGAAACCTTTGGATGGACAAATTCGTAAGATTACGATTGTTGATCCTGGTTTGTATGCTAATGGTTCTACACCCACTGCTATTTTAAATACAGCACCAAACTCTGTAATATCGGTTGTATCAAACACTGCTGGAAATCTTTTCACGGGAAATAGTCTTGCGAATGGGTATCTGGTGTTTAGCGGTGGTCTTCCTGTTAGGGATGCGAATGCAACTTATACTGTGCATTCAAACGGTGCAATTAATATAGAATCAATAGTAGTTACCGATGTTGGTTTATACAGAATTCCACCAACAACCGTGACACCAAATGTGACAACCGTTTCGGTGACAGAAGTTCGCCCAATTGTTGGTGGTTCGGGATACGTAAATGGTAACGTGGTGTTTTCGACAACACAAGCAACTGCAAACATTCGTGCAAACTGTACGGTTGAGGTTAACGGTGCTTTTGGTGCGATTGTAAGAACCACTGTGAATCATGTTGGCTTATATGCAAATGGTGCAGATATTATTGTTGTGGGAATTCTTGACCCGGCCACTGATACATTGCAGTCACCATCAACTGTAGCATCTTTTATCATAGGATATAGTGCTAATGCAAAAGCAGCAGCAAACTTAGTAGTTAATACTTCGGCAAACGTTGGTCAGACTGCTTCTGTGACACTTACAGCAAACAGTAACTCATATACAAACGCCGTATTTACAATTACGCCTGTTGCGAACGATCAAACAAATGCAGTAATTACCGTTGGATTTACTGGTAGAAATACCGCAGCTAATGCGCTTGTTGAAGTTTATCCTGGTAATGGTGCAATTCGTAAAGTTACACTAAATAGCAATAGTGTTTTGCAAGGTGCTGGAGAATATTACTATACTCCAGATGTTGCACCTAATAGTGCCGGTTCTGGTGCTGTCATTACAATTAATCCTGTGTCTTGGTATCAAACATCCAATGCACAAACAGCAATCATATTTAAGCAATAAATATAATTTATGACTTCAGTTACGACTAAAAAAATACCATATATCTCTGCGGTTCAGTTTAAAGAATCTTTTTATGAACCTGCGCCAGAAATTGGTTACGTTTTTATTGGCAATCACTTACCTTATTTTGACGAAAATGTTCCCAATTCAATCGTAGATTCCGTGAACGATGAAAAACTTGCATGGGAAAATATGATTGCAGCCAAAAAGATTACTGGTAATGATGTTGAACTTGTCATACCTAAAATATCTTGGACGGCAAATACAAAGTATAAACAGTATGATGATTTGATTGACTTGGATGAGTTGCTAACTGGAAACAATTCACTAAACGTCAAACCGATGTATGTTTTCACATCTGAGCGAAATGTTTACAAGTGTCTGTCTAACAATGTATCCGCAAATTCAACCGTAGAACCTACTGGCGATTATACATCTTCTAATGGTAACATCGCAACCTCTGATGGTTACATTTGGAAGTACATGTTTAATGTTAAGCCATCGAATAAATTTTTGGCAGACGATTGGATTCCAGCCCCATCAAGTACAAATCAATTAGACTATAACATAAATCTTATTGGTGTTGTTGATGGCGAACTTACAACAATCGTTGTCGAAAATATGGGTTCCGGTTTTTATGAGAATAATGTAGCAGTCATTCCTGTTTTTTCTTCTGGTTGCACAAGACTGAATTTAGCCAACACAACAAACGTTACGGCCAACATGACAGTTTCGGGTACAGGAATAGCACCTGGCACATTCATTTCCAGAATAGATGTGCCTAATAATAACATATTTTTATCCACTGCGACAACTTCTGCTGGCGGTGGAAATACAACCGCAAATCAAATCGCACTAACAACACGAATCTTTATCGATGGTGATGGAACTGGTGCCGTGGCTGCCGCATCAATTAATGCTAATGGATTTTTAACTAAAGTAACTGTAACTACGATTGGAATTAATTATTCAAGAGCAAATGCTTTTGTTTATGGTACAGGTTCAAATGCGTCTATTCGTGTAATTCGTGATATGAAATATGGTCACGCATACAATCCAGCAAGAGAATTGGGTGCAAATAGTGTTATGGTTGTATCAAGAATTGGTGAAATCGATTCAACTGAAAATGGCAAGATACCAGCAAATACAACTTTTAGACAATATGGTATCTTTGTAAACCCTCATAAATATGGTGAATCTACGGTTGTATCACCTGCTAATGCTAGTCCGGTTGTCTCTCAAGCAACTGTCTTAACGATAACCGCTGGTTCGAGTTATTCGATTGATGAATTTGCTTATCAAGGTTTACCTAATGATACTTCGGCAGCCAACACGATTGCTCATGGTTCAGTTTTAGATCAAACATTTGATCAAGTTAGATTGACGAATGTGAGAGGTACATTTAGAACCGGTGTTCTTTTGAGAGGAGCTAGTTCTGGTGTTTCTGATCGTCTGGTTGTAACTGTACAGAATCCAGAATTTGAACCATATTCAGGTGATATTTTATATACGCAAAATGCGACTAAGACCACAAGAGCAGAAGGTCAGGCTGAAAATATCAAACTTATTGTTAGATTTTAAAGGTTAATAAATGGCACTTACTACAAATTTTAATCAAGATCCTTACTACGACGATTTTGACGACGATAAAAATTATTATAGGGTTTTGTTTAAGCCGGGAAATGCTGTTCAATCCCGTGAATTGACGCAACTTCAAAGTACCTTACAAGATCAGATTAAAAAGTTTGGCGACCATGTGTTCAAAACTGGTTCCGTAGTTACAGGTGGGCAAATCACAATTCAAAATGTAGCGTATATTAACATTGCTTCAAGTTATTCCGGCCAAGATATTTCATATTTAAATTTTGATAAACAAGTAATTATTAATTCGGCCAATACAAAACGTGCATATGTTTTAAAATCGTATGGTGCTGTTAGTGCAAATAATGAGCCAATCACATTTATTGTCAATCAATTATATGGCGATCCATTTACAGTTAATGAAACTATCTACACTTCAAATACTGACCCACAAGCAATAACTTATTATGCAAATACTGCTTCGGCAAATGCTACTGGAAACTGTCAATCATTTTCTGTAAATGAAGGTGTATTTTATTACGATGGAATTTTTGTAAAAGTACAGCCACAAAGTGTGGCGGTTGACAAATACAGTCGTGAGGGTAGTGCAATTGTTGGTTTTTCTGTGAGTGAAGATTTGGTTGATTATACAGAAGACACTACACTTCTTGATCCAGCACAAGGCTCTTCAAATTTCCAAGCACCAGGTGCAGACCGCTATAAAGTTTTGATGACACTGGAGACAAGACCGATTGGTAGCACAGATTTGAAACAATTTGTGGAGTTAAGCATCATGGATGGTGGTGTTCCACAAAAAACTGTTAATACTCCAATCTATGCTTCTTTAGGTGATGAATTTGCCCGCAGAACAGAAGATGAGTCTGGTGATTATGTTATTAAAAATTTCCCATTAGAACTCACCGACAGCGTTTCGAATTCGGCTTTTGCTAATGTTACTTTAGGTTCAGGTAAAGCATATATTAAAGGTTATGAATTTAGAACTGATGCACCAACAACAATAACTGTACCAAAACCAAGAACTACGGAGACTGTAGAAAATCGTAGAGTTGAGGTTGATTACGGTTATTATATTTTTGCCAATGGCATGTATGGTAATTTTGCAACAAACCAATATGCTAATGCCGATATTTCATTATTGAATACCGGTCAAATAACTAATTATGTTGGAACAGGAAATGCTGCAATTTACGCAAACACAACAATTGGAAACACAAAAATTAAAGTTGTTTCTTTTTATTCCGTTTCGGGCAACACAAGTGAGAGTAATAACTATATTTACAAAGTATATTTAACTGATGTAAATACTCGTCCTATAGCGGCAAATGGTGGTTATGGTATAAATGCAACAGGTGGCTCCACAAGCACAGTGGTATTTCCTACTGGATTTGCTGCAAATAATGATGTATATAAAGGCTTGTCATTGAGAATTGTTGGTGGTGCGCCACTAAACTCACCTAGCGATAATTCAACAAGAATCATTACTGATTATGTTGGATCAAGTTTAACTGCTACCGTTTTCCCACCTTTTAGCACCGCAGTTGGAGCCAATTTTAGATTCATACTTGATCCTAAATTCGCTGATGCTGAATCTCTTGTTAGATTGGGTGCTGGAAATTCTCGTATTGCATTGGCAAATGTTTCACCTTTATCAAAAGATGAACAAATTGGTGTATCTACAACCACACTTGTTCAATCTAAAGGGCTATTTCAGCCTGCTTCAATTAGAGATACAATAAGAGAACCTTTGTTAATTAGAGTTGGTGTAGAAAATGTTGCTGATAATACTATACGTGATTTTTCATACTCATATAAGAGATTATATCAAACTGTCACATTTACCGGCGGAGTATCGCAAGCATTATCTTTAGGTACTGGTGAAACTCTACAAAGTGCAACTACAACTGATTCAAAACAAAGATATTATCAAGTTATCCCAACTAATTCTGGCACAAGTTGGTATCAAGTAGGTAGAACTATTCCGGCTGAAAACTTTACTGTTGATACTTCATCAAGAACAATCACGGTAACAGATGGTGCGAATATGACAGCAAACATTTATGCTGTTGTAAATGCTTCTAACCCAACTTCAAAAACAAAAACATTTGTTAAAGCAAACACCCAGTTAGTTGACCCAGGATGGGGTATAGGCCTAGGAACTTACGTAAAAGTTTTTGCTGCTAACAATAATGCGAACGTGGCTCCATTTGATGGTCAAACTATTATCAATCAATCAATAGTTGAAAGAAGACCAGGGCAACCACAATGGTTATACGTAACGGATGTTCATTCAATTAATGCTATTTTTGATTTAAATGGTGCTAACGTAACTACATCTGTATACAATGCTCTCACCGAGTCATCAAACGTTACTGCCAGATATATTTTGAATACTGGACAAAAGGATTCTTATTATGATTGGTCATCGATTACTTTAAGACCCGGACAAAACGCACCAATAGGTCCTTTAGTTATTCGTTATAATAGATTTTCTTCAAACGGTTCTGGATATTTCGATATTGATTCTTATACAAGACTTGGTACACAAGAAAATGGCGGTAGAGGTGTCAGTTATGATATGATACCCATCTACACGCTGCAAAGTGGTGCAAAAATTTTCTTGAGGGATTACTTAGATTTTCGTCCGGTTCGAGCATCAGTTAGAAGTAGTGCATCAGCAGACACGATTGCAAGAAACTTTATTTTGGATGTTGATGAAGCCGTTTTAGGACCAAAAGTTGCCGAACCAGGTTTAGATGTTCTAATGGATTTTGAGTATTATTTACCTAGAATTGACAGAATTGTTTTAACGAAAAATAGAGAGTTTCTGGTATTACAAGGAGTTCCTGCATTTAATCCTGTTGTTCCAGTTGAACCAGATGATTCAATGACTCTGTATATTTTGACTTATCCTCCATATGTAACCATAATTTCTTCTGTAAAAATTCAAGCATTTAATCACAGAAGATATACAATGAAAGATATTGCCAGATTGGATAAGAGAATACAAAATCTGGAGTTATATACATCTTTATCAATTGCTGAACTTGCCACAATCAATAAAAACGATAGAACAGTTCGTGATTCATTTGGTATAGCAAGACCAAAAAATGGTGTATTTGTTGATTCGTTCATCGATAAAAGTGCTGCTGATATAGTAAAACCTGATTTTAATTCAGCAATTGATATTGTTACACGCACTCTACGTGGTTCATTTAATCTTGCTTCAACAAGAGTATTTTCCAATAATTCAACTTCAAATCAAAATGTTGAGATTAATGGACCATTGATGTTGCTTTCTTCAACAATTACTCCTTTTGTTGTGCAGAACAGAGCATCAAAAACAATGAATATTAACCCATTTAATATTGTTAATTATATTGGGTCAATTGTTCTTGACCCGCCTTCTGATGTCTGGCGTTCCGAAACTCGTTTAGAATCACAAAATATTGATTTGTCCGGTGGTGCTGAGGCAGCAGATGCATGGTCAGCAATGAAGTTTACTGATTATGGCAACTGGAACACTCAAGTTGTTGGTGTTGAGGCTGTGGAATTTGGTCAGAGAGAACTTCTTGGTATAAATGTTGTAAATAAAGACGGCACCGATCGTAATGATAGTTGGGCAAAAGGATTCGAAAACAGTGGTGGGAAACCCACTGGCGGTGGCCTCATTGCGGTCACCGCCTCAGTTGATTTTACCGAAAGAAAAAAAGAAGTTGTAACTGAAACATTAGACAAAACACGCACCAATATTATTAGCACAATTGTACCTAAACAACTTACCCAATCTTTTGGTGACAGATTGATCGATGTAAGTATTGTTCAGTTTATGAGAGCAAGAAACATATTGGTTATAGGTAGCAAATTCAAACCGTTTACGACACTTAATGCATTTTTTGATAATGTAAATGTTAATGATAAAATTGCAAAAGTAAATCGTTTTGAGATGGTTCAAAATAACTTGCAATATCAAACAACAATTTCAAATTCTGAAACTGTAACTTTTTATAGAGCATCTTCAAACACAGAACTTTTAAGCACAGACACAGTAATTGGAATTGGTGGTGCAGCATTGACCTCAAATAACAATTTGTTCTCTGTAAATATGCAACCATCAGCATCGTTTGGTTCTTGGGATCAGTGTGCAACAAATGGTATTTGGGTTAAAGGTGATATTACAGGAAGAACATATAGAGCAGACAAATGGTATCACCAAACAGGTATTGCTCTTGCTGGTTCGGCTACTACAATCACACTTGCTCTTTCTGCTGGTGGTGCTACTAATGCTGCCGATTATGTGAATAAGAGAATTCTAATTCTTGCTGGAACAGGTAAGGGACAGTCTGTTACAATAAGTTCATATGATTCTTCTACACGTGTTGCAACAATTAATGGAACTTGGACAACTAATCCAGATTCAACTTCTGTTTATACAATAGGAGATTTAGAGACAACAAAAGAAGGCACAACAGCCGCTATTTTCTTTTTACCCGCAGATGTGTTTAGAACGGGTGAAAAAGTTTTACGCTTAATTGATGATGCGTTTAATAACCTTGAAAACTCCAGAACAAATGGAGATGCGAAGTTTTTGTCACAGGGTCAAGTAGATACTAAACAATCAACTTCTGTTACAGTCTTTACTCCTACTGTTTCAAGATCAACCGTAAATGAATCCACAACAGAGACAGTTACTTCAATTAAATCATCGGTCGTTACAACTAGAAGGAACAACGTTGTTATTGGATACTACGATCCTCTTGCACAAACATTCCTGATTAATCCAAATCAATATCCACAAGGTATCGTGATTGATTCTGTTCGTGTTTGCTTTAAAACAAAAGACATATCTGCTCCAGTGACTTGTCAAATCCGACCAGTTGATAACGGGTACCCTTCTTCTGCTGTGGTTTATCCATATGCCGAAAAAACTCTGACTCCAGATCAAGTAACAATAACTGATAATCCTGATGTAACAGATTCAAACAAATACACTGAGTTTAAATTTGATGTTCCAATATTGTTACTACCAGGAGAACATTCATTTGTACTTGTTTCAAATAGTAATGGATATGAGTGTTATATTGCTCAAATTGGTGCAACCGATATTCGAACTACTGTGAAGATTTCAGAACAACCTTATACAGGGTCTCTGTTCTTATCACAAAACGGTTCTACTTGGACTGCCGATCAAGAACAAGACATCATGTTTAGTATTCAGAAAAGAGTGTTTACAAATGGTACTGGACAAGGCTTCTTTGAAGTTGATATGACAGATTATTCGGCAAATACTGTTTTTGATACTTTCCAACTTATGTCTACAGATGCAACTCTATCGGGTGCTGATGTTTCTTATGAGTTCATTTCTGAACTTAACACAGGCGGAACTCATGAACTTTTACCTTTAATCAAAAATAGAGACTATAGTTGTGATGATGGTTTTGGTAGAAGAATTCTTAATAAAACCACAGGAAATACCACGTTTTTAGTAAGAACTACACTTACAACAAATAATCCAGATGTTTCTCCAATGATTGATATCACTCGTCTAAACCTTCTGACGATTGAAAATAGAATCAATAATATGGAGTTACAAAATACAGGGTTTATCGTTGTAAATCAAGGTTCTGGCTACACAACAAATGGAAGCGTAACGTTTACTTACCCAGATGGAACAAACGATGATCGTGGTGCCGCTGCAAGAGCAGTAACCGATGGAGATAAAATTGTTCGACTTGAATTAACTAATCCAGGTTCAGGTTATTATACTTCACCAATATTGACAATTTCTGGTGGTAGTGGTTCGGGTGCTACCGCAGTGTATAATGGTGAAGATAAATCGTCAGGGGGTAATTCAAATATTCGTTATATTACGAAACGTGTGAAACTTGCTCCTGGTTTTGATGCTGGCGATTTACGTGTGTATATGGACATTTATCGCCCACCGGGTTCAGGAATTCTTGTGTATTACAAGTTACTTTCTGAATCAGATTCTTCTGAATTCGATGACAACAATTATCAATTAATGACAGAAAACTCAACATCACTCAATGCCGTTTCTAATGGCAGAGGTGATTTTTTTGAAGTGATCTTTGCTCCAGGAACTTATGGGTCAGGTATCCCAAATAATAGAGTAAGATACACTGGTGCTAATGGTGTTGAATATAAAGACTTTATGTCATTTGCAATTAAGATAGTTATGTTTGGTTCAAGCACAGTTAATGTGCCTTTAGTTTCTCAATTACGTGTTGTTGCTTTGCCAGAGGCTACGGTTTAAATATGTTTGTTCAAATAAAAGACAATCAAAATTTTTATCGTGACACAGAAAGTAAAGCACTTCTGAATGTCAACAAGGAAGAATTTGCCCTTTATTATGCAGAAAGAGAACAAAAATTAAAAGAACTACAAGAGAAGCAAACACTGGAAAATAAAGTAAATAAATTAGAAGATGACATATCAGAAATTAAGAATCTTCTTCAACAACTTGTAACGAGAACATAAGATGGCAATAGATCAACTTTCAACAGCCAATACTTTTGAAGAGTGGCTAACCACAACATCTACTCTTGTTGCGGTTGCAAATAATCTGACCGATAATACGGGCGGTGGTTTTGTGATGAACTCTTCGATTTTTATCGAAGGTTCTGCTGCTTCTCTGAATGTTCGCACATTAGCAAACATTAATACACTAAGAGCAAACACCGCAAATCTTGCTAATGTTCTTTTCTTAGACAATGATGTTACGGTACCTAGAGATATAACGATTGGTAGAAATGCTAACGTAATCGCAAACATAACTTCGGTTAATGTTACTAATAGATTGTTTGTTGGTGGTGATACATTCTTACACGGTAATCTGACCATTTCAGGTAATACGACTTTAGATGCCATTGGTTTTAATGATTTGGCTGTGGCAGGTAATGCAAATATTGCTCAAACTTTAGTTGTTGTTGGAAATACGTTTGCTTCAAATGTAACTATATCTGGTAATATTACAAGGGCAAATGTTACAACGACACTGAATGTTGGTAGTAGCATCGTTGCGCCATTGGCGAATATCTCCACACTGAACGTCACAAGTGGATTAATACTCACGGGTAATGCCGCAAGTGTAAATATCACAAGCAATCTGGCGGTCGGTGGTGATGCATTCATTTATGGTAATCTATCAATATCTGGTAACGTTACTTTAGACTCACTTGGATTTGATGATTTAAGTGTTGCTGGTTCTGTTAATGCAGCAAACTTAAATACAAGCACAGGTAACATTACACTCTTGGTGGGTCAAGCAAATACTGCAATTTATGGCACAATTTCAGCAGCAATTGACTCATCAATTGCATTTGCGATTGCCTTAGGTTAAATAAATACTGAAGAAAAACAGAGGATTTAATGGCTAACAATTTTAAAAACAGTGTTCTCAAAGCGGCAGGAACGACTGCTCAGAACGTATATGCGGCTGCTGCTGGTGTGCAAGCCACAGTTATCGGTATGACAATCGCTAACATTACAAGTTCACCAATCGCTGCAAACGTTATTTTAACCTGCGCTGGTGCTGCCGCACCGAACGTGTATTTGGTTCAGAGTGCTACGATTGCTCCCGGTGGTGCATTAGTACCTATTGGTGGCGATCAAAAACTTGTGTTGGAAGCAGGAGATTACTTAGCAGTAAATACATCTGTAGCATCTTCCGCTGATGTCATTGCTTCAGTTCTGGAGATTTCCTAATGTCATACATTGGCAACGAACCTGAAGTAAATGCTTTTACAATAACCGTTGATAGTTTTAACGGTACAGGTGCTTGCACTCAATTTACTTTAACAAGAGACATTGATAGTGCCAATGATATTGAAGTTGTTGTAAATGGTGTCATTCAAACACCAACAACATCTTACACTGTGACGAATGGTTTAATGACATTTGATGAGGCACCATCTCTTGGCACTAACAATATTACTGTCAGATATCTTGCACCAGTAGCAATTACATATAATCAAATTTCAGCATCACAAATTTTACCTGGCGCTGTAACTGAAACCGCAATTGCTACTAGCGCAGTCACAACAACAAAAATCGCAGATGGTGCTGTTTTAGGTAATAAAATTGGAGTGACTCAAATTACTGGTAATTTAATAGCAAACAATGCGGTTAGTGGTAACAACATTGTGTCCCCACCAGACATTTTTGATGATGCATTTTTGTTTGGTGGAATGTAAAAGGAAAATAACAAATGGCAAGATCATATAGAATTTTAGGGCAGTCAAATCCAACAGCCAATACGTTGACAAATCTTTATCGGGTTCCTGTTGGTAATTCCGCAATTATCTCATCAATTACAATTGCTAATTTAAATGAATCCGATGGTGTTGGAAACTCATTTAGCATTGCTGTGAATGTTTCTGGTGTTGCAGTTTCTAACACAAACTATATTGCATACCGTGTGAATTGCCCCGCCAGAGATTCAATTACACTAACACTTGGCATTACAATGAATGCTGGTTCAAACATTTCGGTAAATGCAAATAGTTCATTAATGAGTTTTTCGGCTTTTGGTACAGAGATTTATTAACTGGAGTTTTGAATGGCTTTAAATAGAATCACCGCAAATAGAGTAACACTTAGAAGAATGACGGGTCCTTCTTTGGGTATTACTCAACCGTCTTTTATTGAATATCTCGTTTTAGCAGGTGGTGGTGGAAGTTATGATGGGTCTGGTCAAAACATCTATGCACAAGGTGGCGGTGGTGGCGGTGGTGGTTTAAGAACAGGTTTAGCCTTTCCTGCTGTTGGAGCAGTGCTTCAAGTAACAGTTGGTGGTGGTGGTTCAGGTTCATCATCCGGTTCAAACTCTTCAATTACATTTAATAATCCGGCTGTTTGGTCAAATGTTGTTTGTGATGGTGGTGGTCGTGGGGCATTTTTTGGATATCCAGTCCAAATTGGTAACGGATCTTTAAGATCAGCACTGCCTGGTGGTTCGGGTGGCGGTGGTTACGCACAACCACAATGGAATGGTGTTTTTGCTACGGGTGCAGCAGGCTATCCGCCATTAGGTAATAATGGTGGAGGCGGCTCTGCCAATCCATCTTCTGCTTCTGCTTCTGGTGGTGGAGGTGGTGCGGGTGGTGCGGGTGGTGCAGGTGGTTTTCCTAGTTATGTTGGTGGTGCTGGTGGAGTGGGAATATCTAGCGCAATTACAGGTTCATCTCTTACATATGGAGCAGGGGGTGCTGGTATCGGTAGTGGTGGAGCCGGAACTCAAAATGCTCCAGGTGGTGCTGCAAATGCATCAGCACCGTTAGCAAATCGTGGTGGCGGTGCTGGTGGTTGCGATGGTGGTATTGTGGGTCCTACAGTATTATCTGGAGCAAGTGGAGTTGTTATATTTAAAAGTGTAATTAGGGCATCAAGCACGACAGGTAGCGCAACCGAAACTAACTTAGGCTCATCTTGGTTATATCAATTTACTGGCTCTGGTACTATAACTTTTTTACAATAAATACTTTTATTTAATTAGAGGTGATTGAATGAATAACGAACAAATTTCTTATGCACAATATTTGGTAGGAAACAACAACAAACTTGTATGTGGTATTGACACTGCAATTAAAGCACTCAGACCAAGTGCAAGATATGATATGTCTGCATCTGGTGGTCATTTTGAGTTTACAAGATGGGAAGACGAGGCGGGAACAAAACCACCAACTAAAGAAGAGATTTTTAAAGAATTGGAATATCAGAATAAGTTTATTGAATACTGGCAGCACTTTATTGATCGTGCTGCAAACTATCCTGATATTGTAACTATAGTAAACAATTTATGGGAAGCAATGGATAACAGTGAAATTCCAGGCAAGGGAACAAAGTTCTATGAGTCAATCAAAGAAATCAATGACAAGTTTCCCACACCAGCAGGTGAACCACCAGTAAGACCGACATACGAATAATAGGAAATTAAATGTCATATATTGGCAATCAAGTAACTTCAGTACCACATGTAGTTAATATCTACAGTGGTGATGATGCAACTACAACTTTTGGACCGTTGATTAGAGCCCCGGCTGGAGTTGCTGCAATTGCAGTTTTCATTGGTGGTTTGTATAAAGTACCCAATGTTGATTATATATTAAACGGTGATTTAATTATTTTTACTTCTGCGCCTGCCACGGGAGTAAATAACATTGTTATTCATCATTTAGGTGCTGGCTCATCAACTCAAGTTCCATCTGATGGTTCGGTTACTGGCACAAAGATGGCAGTAAATGCTATTCGTGCGAATAATATTGTTGCTGGTCAAATTACTGGAAATTTGATTACAACAAATGCAATTTCATCAAATAATTTTTCAGCGGAAGCAAATTTAAAAATTTCAAGTTCGGGCATTGTAAGTTCGATCATATTCGGAGGTTAATAAATGGCAGCGCCAAACATTGTTAGCGTAACAGATATCAGAGGTAAAAGTAACGTCGCCAACGTTACGACAGTTTCATCGTCAGTGATTGTTAATCCTGTCAACTCAAATAAAGTGTTTAAGGTTAATACACTGATTGTGTCTAATGTTGACGGATCCAATTCTGGTAACGTATCGGTTGAACTGTTTAAATTTGGCGCACAAAACACAAGCACAGGTGTTGGCAACTCAGTTTATGCAATTGCAAATGTAGTTACTGTACCTGCCAAATCATCACTTGATATTCTGTCAAAATCACTTTACTTGGAAGAAGGTGATAACATCAGAGTCAGGGCTGATGCAAATAATCGTTTACACTTTATCTCATCGTTTGAGGAAATTAGTTAATGGCTAAGGGATTTAATGGCGGAATTATTGGCACACGAAACCTAACCACTGGTGGTGGTATTGGGCAAGGTACCGCCACAGGAATTTGGTCTTTAAGTGAAGCACAAATAGCAAGACTTGCTGGTATATGGCCAGAGGAAGTGCCGTCTGGAATTTTTAATGGTGTTCAAATATTCTCAGAAAGTTCAACTTGGACTGTGCCTATAGGTGTAACAAGTGTTGAGTATCTTGTTGTCGGTGGTGGTGGCGGTGGTAGTGGGTATCAGCCGGCTGTCGATTGGGGTGGTGGCGGTGGTGCTGGTGGTTATCTTGCAAGTCCAAATATATCAGTAACTCCGACTGCACAATATACAGTTGTCGTTGGTGCTGGTGGTGCGGGAGGTGTTGGTGGCACCAGTGGTAGTAATGGTTCGAATTCGGGGATTTTTAATACTGCTACGGGAAATACAATAGTATCTTGGGCTATTGGCGGTGGTGGTGGGTTTCTTGGGGCCGGCAATCGATCTGGTGGTTCTGGTGGCGGTGCTGGGTCAAGCCCAGTGGGTGGATTAGGAACGCCTGGACAAGGTAATAATGGTGGAGCCCCTTACGGTGGTGGTGGTGGCGCCGGCGCCGCAGGAGGTGGTTCGCCTGGCACCATCGGCGGTGGTAGTGGTGGTGGTAGAGGTGGTGTCGGAATATTTTCAACAATCACAGGTGCTAATACAGGATATGCTGGCGGTGGAGGTGGAAGTAATAGTGGTTCAGGTGCTAACACAACTGGAGGTGGTAATGGTGGGATTCATGCTCTCAGTATAAATCCTGGTGTTTCGGGCAATAATTCTACAGGTGGTGGAGGCGGTGGGGGTGGATATGGTGGTTCGCCCGCACCTGCTACCGGTGGTTCCGGTGGTTCAGGTGTTGTTATTCTTAAATGGAGATATGGTGAAATTTCAAATCAAACATTCGTTTTCGCAAACACAAGTCAATTTATAATACCTAATGGTGTCACCACAATTGATTATTTTTTAGTTGCGGGCGGTGGCGGCGGTGGCGGTGGTTCCGGTGGTGGCGGTGGTGCTGGTGGTGTTCTACAAGGCACAGGTTATGCAGTAGGACCTAATCAAATCTATACAATTCGAATTGGTAGTGGTGGAGTTGGTGGTCCTGGGTCGCCAGCTAGTGTTAAAGGTTCTAATGGAACAAGCACTGTTTTATCCGCTGGCAATACGGCAAATGCTGAGATTTTAATTGCAATAGGTGGAGGTGGTGGCGGTGGTCAATCGCCTGGAGTTGCAACATGGGGAAATTCTGGTGGCTCTGGTGGCGGTGGTCAAGTATCTCCCGGATCACCGATTGGTCCATCCGGCCGAGGCACACCGGGACAAGGTTTTAACGGTGGTGATAGTTACGCTGGTTTTGGCAATTACGGCACTGGTGGTGGTGGTGGCGCTGGCGGTGTAGGACAATCTGGTACTGCACCATCTGGTGGTAATGGTGGTATAGGAATATTTTCATCATTATCAGGTTCTAATGTTGCATATGCTGGCGGCGGTGGTGGTGGTTCTTATGATGGCTTTATGTCTTTTGGTGGTGCAGGCTACGCATTATACTCTTCGGGCGCACCTTGGTTAGGAACACCATATGGCGCAGGTAATGGACTTGGTGGACCTTCTTCTGGTGCTACTGGTCGAAATGCCAATAATTCAACCGGCGGCGGTGGCGGCGGCGGCGGTGCAGGTCCAAGTTGGTCTTCTTCTGGAGGATCAGGCGCCTCAGGTTTTGCTGTCATCAAAATCTCAGCAATACAAAACAAAGTTGCAATCTTTTCTAACACCACTACATGGAGTGTGCCGGATGGTGTAACTAGTATTGATTATCTTGTGGTTGCTGGTGGTGGTGCTGGTGCTGGTGGCTATGCGGCTGGAGGTGGTGGTGCTGGTGGTTTTAGAACAGGTTCAGGCACTTCTGTAACACCTGGTGCATCTCACGTAATTGTTGTTGGTGCAGGTGGTGCCGGTACCACTTCATATGGTGTTACTGGTGCAAATGGTTCGAATTCAGGAATTTGGTCATCATCACCATTTCCTGCTATTTGGTCGTCAGGTGGTGGTACGGGTGGAGCAGGAGGACCGGCTGGAGGTAGTTCTGGACCCACTAACGTTAATGGTAGTTCCGGTGGATCTGGAGGTGGCGGCAGTGGTAATTCAGGTGGTTCTGGTGGTCCAGGAAATGCTGGTGGATATTCACCTGCCGAAGGTGGTGGTGGCTCCAATGGTTTATTTTCACCGTCTGGTGCGGATAGATTAGGAGGTGGTGGCGGTGGCGCAGGAAGCGTACCCACTTGGTCTGGCGCCAATGGTGCAGTCGGTCTATTCTCATCAATTTCTGGTGCTAATACTGCATATGCTGGTGGTGGTGGAGGTGCATATCCACAAGGCGTTCAAGCCGGCGGTGGAGGTTATGCTCCATATGGTGTATTAGTCGGAACTCCTTTTGGTGCTGGTGCTGGTCAAAAACAGGGCGGTTATCCATACAGTCCAACAGTCATAAATGCTACAAGTGCGAATAATAACACTGGTGGTGGCGGTGGTGGTGGTAATAATCCAACTGGAGAATCGACAGGAAGTGGTGGTTCAGGTGTTGTCATTATCAAATGGACATAAATAGATTTATAAATACAAAGTAACTTTTAACAAAGAGGGAGTTTTTAGATGGCACATTTTGCACAACTTGATGAAAACAATGTTGTAACTCAAGTCATTGTTGTGTCCAACAATGAATTACTTGACGCTAATGGCGTTGAGCGTGAAGAATTAGGTATTGGTTTCTGTCAAAGATTGTTTGGTGGCAATTGGAAGCAGACATCATACAATCATAACTTCCGCAAGCGTTATGCAGGTGTCGGTTATACATACAATGCAGAATTGGATGCGTTCGTTCCACCAAAACCGTATGCTTCATGGGTGTTGAACAATGAAGATGTAAATTGGGAAGCACCTGTAGCTATGCCTTCGGATGCCGGCATGGGTGAGGGTAAGAAGATGTATACATGGGATGAAGAAACAGTTTCATGGAAAGAAGTTGAACCACAACCTGCGTAACATTGTTTTTCAATCATAAAACAAAAACCCCGCTAGTCGGGGTTTTTTATTAGCGGTACAAGATTGACTAAATACACGATTAGAAGGAGACAATCTTGGCGGCATACGTAGAAATTACCATTGAGCAAGGTGCAAACCTCACATCAACTGTCACAGTAAATGATACACAAGGTGACTCCGTAAATCTTACAACATATTCTGCATCGGCTCAATTACGCAAATCATATTATTCTTCATCAGCAAATACACTTTCCGCAATCATTACTGGAAATGCGAACGGTCAAATCACGTTATCGATGACCGCTGCAAACACAGCAAATTTAACGCCAGGCCGATATGTGTATGACTTGATTATCAGAAACTCTGTTGATAACTCCGTGACACGTGTAGTAGAAGGCACTGCTGTTGTACTTCCATCAGTTACGAGGTAAGTCATGCCAGATTTAGGTAAAGTTACGGTTTTTCAACCAAATAGAACAACACTTGTATCACCGAATTACAAACCAAAACCTAATGTTACACTGGCGGAAATTAATGATGTGTCAACAGATGGTGTGCAAGATGGATTTTCTTTAGTCTATAGTTCGGCAAACAATCGATATGAAACGAAAATTGCTGTCACTGCGATTGCAGATATTGACGGTGGACTATTCTAAGAATTACAAATGGCAAATACAACAATACAAATAAAGCGTTCACTTGTCACGAACACACCAGCAACACTTAACATTGGTGAGCCAGCGTATTCATATAGCAGTAATACATTATTCATTGGTTCACCAGCTGGTGACGGTCCTATCATCATTGGTGGTTTCGATTCTTATATTCGTGGCATTTCTGCATATGATAGATTAAATACTGTATTCAATTCTGTTAATGCGACATCTCTTCGTGCAAATAATACCGTAAATGCAAATACTGGTGGCACGATTACTGGTAATCTAACTATTGTAGGTAATCTGAATATCATTGGCGGTTCAATTGGCGCCAATGTACCAATCGTATTGATTGGTGATAACATCATCACATTGAATGCTGCTATCAGTCAGTCGGGTACACCGACTATGAATGCGGGTATTGAAATTGATCGTGGTGTGGAAGCAAACGTTTATTTGTTATGGAATGAAACAGACAATAAATGGCAGTTCACAAATGATGGTATATCATACGATGACTTGGGTGGTTCGGCACCAGCATCATACGCCAACTCTGCGTTTGTAAAAGCAAATTCCGCATTTTTACATGCTAATTATTCGTTTGATCATGCGAATAGTGGTTTCATTCAAGCCAACTCAGCATTCTTTCATGCTAACTATTCGTTTGCAAATGCAAATGCTGGTCTTGCAATGGCCAATGCGGCATATATTCATGCTAACTCAGGATTCATTCAAGCTAATTCATCATTCTTTCATGTAAATGCCGCATACTTACATGCGAATGCTGCATACACAAGTCAGAACACAAGTGGTATTCGTGCGAACTCTGCATTTGAACAAGCCAACGCAGCATTTATTCATGCAAACTCTGCGTTTCAGTTTCAGAATGCATCAGGTAGTTACGCAAATAGCGGGTTTATTCAAGCAAACTCTGCGTATCATCATGCGAATGCTGCTTTCGCAAATGCTAACGGCGCATTTGCTGCTGCTAATGCTGCTTATATTCAAGCAAACTCAGCATTCATACAGACAAATGCAGCATTCATCCATGCAAATAGCGGCTTCATAAAAACAAACTCAGCGTTTGATCATGCGAATGCTGCTTTTGCAAATGCCAACGGTGCCTTTGCTAGAGCCAATGCCGCATTTGCAAATGCCAATGGTGCTTTTGCTGCTGCTAATGCTGCATATATTCAAGCAAACTCAGGATTCATTCAGTCCAACGCCGCATTCAATCATGCAAATGCAGGATTTATTCGTGCAAACAATTCACTCAATGCAAACGTTGGTGGTCAAGTTACTGGTGATGTTGTCATTGTTGGTAATCTTACATCAAATACTTTAACAACAACGGGTTCAAATGGTAGCATTACAGGTGCTAATGCTATCTTCTCAAATTATTTCTTTGGTGCAAACGGTACAGTAGACCTGTATGTCTACACATCATATGCTTTCGCAAATGCCAATGGTGCTTTTGCTAGAGCCAATGCTGCCTTTGCAAACGCTAACGGTGCTTTTGCTGCTGCTAACGCCGCATACATTCAGGCTAACAGTGCATTTATAAAAACGAATGCCGCTTTTGATCACGCCAATGCGGCATACATCTCACAGAATGCAACTGGTCAGTATGCTAATGCTGCATTCATTTGGGCAAATGCTGCGTACAATCAAGCAAATACTGACAAAGCAAACTTAGTTAATAGTGGCTTCACTGCTCAATTACATTCAAATGGTGCATTTGCTCTTCCCGGCACTTTAATATTCGGACCTTCCAAAGGAAGAATTACCAATCAGGGTGATGGAGTATTATCAATAACAGCAAATGCACAAAGTGGTAATACTGGAATATATTTGGATAATGCTAGTCAAGCAGTGCTGTATGGTAAAACTAGCGTTCTTATTCAGACGAATCAAGGTCTTTTTGATTCACCAACAAGAAGTTTCACGTTCACTCAAGATGGTACAATAACATTACCAGCATCACGTGGAGATATCGGTAGAAGTGGTTTCCCGAATGGTATTGATTTATATAACAATAACGGTGGCGCTGGTTATGTAAGAATGAATTTTGCCGACGAATCGGTTATGTGGGTTGATCCGGGTGGCGCACATATTCAAACCACTGGAACTACAAGCAATACATGGGACTTTGGTACAGATGGCCAGATAAGATTTCCGGATTCTACAAAACAATTCACAGCATTCATTGGCTATGGTATTGATAATGTTGCAAGAGATACTTCAAACTCAGCATTCATTCGTGCTAACAATTCATTAGACGCAAATCTTGGTGGTACAGTTACCGCTAATGTTGTAATTGATGCTAATCTAACTACACAAAATGTATTTGTTGGTTCGTATATTGATCTAAACACATCATCTTCTGTACCACCAAGAAATGAAGGTCGTATTTTTTACGACAATGATCAAAAAACTTTAGCATACAACAACGAATCTGATAACACGATTCAACTTGGTCAAGAAACAGTAATTCGTGTATGGAACAATTCTGGTACCACGATTGACAGAGGCAAAGTTGCCCGTATAGGTGGTGATGCATCAGCAAATGGCTTCCCTGCTGTTGCACTTGCTTCTGCTGACATTGCTGCAAATGCAGAAGTTGTTGGTGTTACTTCAACTGCAATTGCAAATAATGATTATGGTTATGTAACGATACATGGTAAAATCAGAGGACTTAACACTTCATTATTGGCTGCTGGACAAGAGTTGTTCTTGTCAGATACGCCGGGTGAATATCAAACAACTCCTCCAGTGCCGCCAAGTATACCAATGGCAGTTGGTTATGTTACTCTGTCAGACGTAACAGACGGTTCAATTCTCGTCTATTCACATTTGATGGAAGGCAAGAATAAAACAAATGGTGCTATTCTGTTTGGTCGTAATGGTGCAATTGATCAAGACCCAACTAAACTGTATTGGGATTATGCCAACGACCGTTTAGGCATTGATACAGACAGCCCACAAGCAAACCTACACGTTGCTGGTGATGGTTTGTTCACAGGTAATCTGACTATCACAGGCAATCTTGTAATTAGTAATGCTCAAACAATTACTACGGACCAATTGTTTGTTGGTGGTAACAATGTAATTCTGAGTGCCAATGTTACTGGTACACCAACACTCAATGCCGCAATCATTGTCAATCGTGGTTCATCACCAAACGCATATATTCTTTGGGATGAAACTGTTAATGAATGGTTAGCATATGAAGGATCGGGTGAACCCGGCCATATTATTCTTGCAAATAAAACTGCGAACAGTTGGGCAGTATATGACACGTTTGAAGCATACGAAAAAGAGTTTTATCCTATTGGTGCGAATCTTGCAAACAGTACAAATGAACACGCTAAAGCGGGATTTGCGACAGCGAACATTGCAGAGAACTTAGCAACTGCAAGTTTTAAACATGCAAACTCCGGATTCATTCAGGCAAACTCATCGTATGTTCATGCGAATGCGGCTTATCTATCGCAAAATGCAACTGGTCAATATGCCAATGCGGCATTTATACATGCGAACTCTGCATATCAGTCACAGAATGCTACAGGTCAATACGCTAATGCTGCGTTTACTGTAGCCAACGGCGCATTTATTCATACCAACTCCGCATTCGGTCATGCCAACGCAGCATATCAGTCACAGAATGCGACTGGTCAATATGCAAATGCGGCATTTATACATGCTAACAGTGGTTACATTCATGTCAACTCAGCCTTTGATCATGCCAATGCTGCTTACGTAAGTCAAAACTCAACTGGTAATTATGCCAACGCTGCTTTTGCAAATGCAAATGCTGGTCTTGCGATGGCCAATGCCGCTTTTGCCAATGCTAATGGTGCATTCGCTTCTGCTAATGCGGCGTTCAACACGGGCAATTCAGCATTTATTCAGGCTAATGCATCGTTTGACCATGCCAATGCAGCCTTTGCGGCGGCAAACAATGTATTCCCGCAAGTACAGCCCGCATACGATACTGCCAACTCAGCATTTATACATGCTAATGCATCGTTTGATAAAGCAAATACGGCCGATCAAAATGCACTATCTGCCGGATCATATGCTAACTCTGCGTTTGTACACGCCAACGCTGCATTTGCTTCTGCAAACAATGTAGCACCACAGGTACAACCGGCGTTTAATACCGCCAATGCGGCATTCATTCAAGCCAATGCGTCATTTATCACAGCAAACAACGCTGATGCAAATGCTTCGTCTGCTGGTGTATACGCTAATGGTGCATACGCCCATGCGAATGCTGCGTTTGCTGCTGCTAATAATGTAGCACCGCAAGTTCAGCCGGCGTTTCATACCGCCAATGCAGCATTCATACAAGCCAATGCTGGCATACTTCATGCACAGTCAGCCTTTCATCACGCAAATGCTGGATTTGATGCTGCTAACACTGCTGACGATAAAGCAGTAACGGCAAGTAACCGTGCAAATGCGGCATTTATCGTTGCGAATGCTACGACGATTCAAGCGAATGCTGGTTTTGATCATGCAAATTCTGGATTTGTGCAGGCAAACTCTGCATTCTTCCATGCAAATAGTGGATTCATTCAAGCGAATGCATCATACAATCAAGCGAATGCATCATTCATTGTAGCGAATGCAACTTCGTCACAGGCCAATGCAGCATTTGACCATGCGAATGCGGCGTTTGCTTCAGCAAATAATGTAGCACCACAAGTACAACCAGCATTTAACACTGCAAATTCTGCGTTTATACAAGCAAATGCTGGTATTCTTCATGCACAGTCGGCGTTTAATCATGCCAACAGTGGTTTCATTCACGCCAATTCATCATATGTTCATGCGAATGCGGCATTCAATGCGGCGAATAATGCATCCGATCCTTGGGTTCGTGGTCAAGCAAATGCTGCCTTTATTCAAGCAAATGCTGCATTTGACAAAGCAAATACGGGTGCTAATGCTGAAGTCACAACATTTAACACAACATCAAATGGTGCTGTTTCTACTTACGCTTTAGGATTTACACCTGCATCTAACAGTGCGGTGATTGTTTCAATTGGTGGTATTGTTCAAACTGAACTTGTGGATTATATTGTAACTCGTTCAAATAATTCCATTTCATTTAATGAACCTCCACCTGCTGGTCAATCCATTCGTGTGGCAGGATTTAATAATGTAGTACCTTATTTCTTAGACATTGCGAATTCTGCTGGTGCTGTAGTATCAACATACAGTGCTGTTGGTGATGGTTCAACTCAAGCATTTAGTATTGGATTTAGACCGGAATCAAACAAAGCCATTTTTGTTTCTATTGGTGGTATTTTACAACCCGAAACTGCGTATACCGTAACTCCATCAACAAACACAGTTACATTTGTCACTGCGCCAGGTAATAATGAAAACATTCGAATTGTTGGCTTTGAAAAAATTAATCCTTATTATATTCAATATGTAAGTTCAAATGTCTCTGTATCTGTATTTGAAACAATATCAACTGGTACAACTGCTACATTTAACTTAGGATTTAATCCTCAGGCCCGTGAAACACTTATTGTAACAATTGACGGTATTGTCCAGTCTATAAATGATTATACTGTAAATACCGCTTTACAGACAATTACATTAGATGAAATTCCTGCTAATGGTGAATTGGTGCGTGTTGCCACTATGTACACAACGGCAAACGCATTTGTTATTCCAGATGGCAGCATAACTTCACAAAAATTGAGTACATCACTTAATACATCGATTCAGTCTGCGGCGACAACAGGTAAAGCAATTGCAATGTCAATTGTATTTGGTGGCTAACTCTAAATAAACAAAAAATGAAATAAAATGACGCAAAGAATAAACACTAATAGATTTGCCAATACTTCGGTTACTGGAGCCAAAATAGCCGTTGGTACAATTACGGGTAATTTGGTTGCTAATAACACGATTGCTTCTGTAAAACTTGCTCCAGTAAATCGTTTATTGGAAAATGCTAATTTGATTTCAAGTTCAACAAGCGGTAATGTAAATGTATCACTTGATGACAATTCAGTTTATTATGTAACCAGTAATGTTGCTGATAATGTTACTTTTAATATTCGGGTAAGTCCAGAAACTACTTTAAATAGTTTTATGGCAAACGGTCAATCAATTACTACAGCATTCATATTGACACAAGGCTCCACACAGTTCTTGGCCAATTTGGCAATTGATGGTGTTTATCAATCAGGCAATACAAGATGGAGTGGTAACACTAGACCGACTTATGCAGCATCACTTACGAATCAACAATTAGATGTTTATACCTTCACATCAATTAAAACAGGATCCAATGCGTTTTCAGTTTTAGGATCAAGAACATCATATGGATTTGGTTAATTAAATGTCAGATCAAAAAGTAGAATCAGGTCGTATTGCAGATGGTGCAATTATTGGAAACAAAATTGCAGGTAATGCCGTTCGTGCAAACAATATTGTAGCAGGTCAAATTGCAGGCAACACTCTTGCTGCAAACCTTCACATATCTTTGAGTCAAGTTCTTGAATCTGCAAATGTATACTCCGTTGCTGTTGGTGGTAATGTAAACATTGATTTAGAAAACAATACTGTTTATTTCTTTTCTTCAAACACAACAGCAAATGTAACTTTTAATTTTAGAGCGAACACACAAAATACTCTTGATTCACAGTTGACTATTGGACAAACAATTACTGCGGCAATTTTATTGAAGCATGGTGCAACGAGATATCGTGCCAATGTTTATGTTGATGGTACTTTACAAAATCCTTGGTGGGCAGGAAATTCAGCTCCTGGTTTTTCTACTACACAACAAGAATCCATTGACATATATTCATTTAATATTTTAAAAACGGCAGCAAATGTTTACACAGTATTAGCGGCAAATAGTAATTTTCAAAGAGCGTTAAATCAAAACCCCTAAGGTGTAAAATGATACAAAAAGTTGAAACTGGAATAATACAAGTTCGTGCAGTTACAGGCAATTTGATTGCAAATAACGCCGTTAGCGCAAACAACATCGTTTCACCACCCGACATTTTTGACGATGCGTTTTTATTCGGTGGAATGTAATGCCTTTGTTGTCAACTTTTGCGGTTGGTTCTTTACCTGGGATTCTTGGCAGAGGCATCTCTGCTAGTGCTGCCATAGTTTCATATACAGTCACAAGAATATTCACTCAAGCAACAACATGGGTAGCACCTTCGGGTGTGACATCTGTTGATTATCTTTTAGTCGCCGGTGGTGGAGGTGGTGGTTCTTTTGGTGGTGGCGGTGGTGCCGGTGGAGTTTTACAAGGCATCGGTTTTTCTGTAACGCCGGGTCAATCATACACAATTACAATAGGTGGTGGAGGTGCTGCCGCTACCAGTTCCGATAATGGTATAAACGGAAGCAACGGCTCCAACTCAGTATTCGGTTCACTAACAGCGATAGGTGGTGGTGGCGGTGGAACAAGAAATGGCAATCCATATGCTGGACAACCTGGGTTTTCGGGTGGCTCTGGTGGTGGTGGCGCAAATTCTGACCCTGCTTTTAATGCACCTGGGGGACTAGGTACTCCAGGACAAGGAAACAATGGAGGTGCTGGTGGTTCTGGTGTAAGCGGTACACCAAATTATGGTCATGGTGGCGGCGGTGGTGCTGCTAACACTGGTCAAAACGGGAAAGCAAATGGTGCTTTTGGTGCAGCAGGTGGTGCGGGAATATACTCTACTATATCTGGTGCCAATGTAGCATATGGTGGCGGCGGTGGTGGAGGTGTATACACAAACGGCACTGTAGGTGGCGGTGGTATTGGTGGTGGTGGTAATGGTGGGGGTAATTATCCCGGTGCGCCGCCAGTGCAAAGTGGCACAGCAAATACTGGCGGTGGCGGTGGCGGCGGAGCTTACACAGCGGCAGGTGGGGCAGGTGGGTCCGGCATCATCATCATTCGCTATACAGAAACCGCAGGTGTCAATGGTGTATATGTATTTGCAAACACTGGTCAATTAGTAATACCCCCCGGCGTTACTAATATTGACTATCTATTAATTGCTGGAGGTGGAGGTGGTGGTGGTCGTATTGGTGGTGGCGGTGGTGCTGGCGGTTTATTGCAAGGTACAGGTTATGTAGTAGCACCCGAACAACTTTACACAATTCAGATTGGTGGAGGTGGCACGGCGGGTGCTCCTGGTGTCGGTAGTAATGGAGTAAACACAGTTCTTTCTGCTGGAAACACAGTAACTTCTTCTGTTCTTTTGACTGCAATAGGTGGTGGGGGAGGTGCTGCAACAGACAGTGGATATGGACAATCCGGTGGTTCTGGTGGTGGTAATGGCAGAGGTTTAAATAATTCAACGCCAGGAGGAAGAGGCACACCAGGTCAAGGATTCGATGGTGGTGCCGGTGGAAGTGCGGTTGGTGGTGGCACTGATCGTTCTGGTGGAGGAGGTGGTGGCGGTGGTGCTGGCTTTGGCAGCCCGTCAGGAACATCCTCAAATGGTGGCATAGGAATTTTCTCATCAATTACTGGTGCTAATGTTGGTTATGCCGGTGGTGGTGGCGGTGGTGCATATTTAAATCCAACAAACACACCATTTGGACATTTTATTTGTGGCGGTGCAAATGGCGTAAATTCTCCATCGGCGGCAACTGGAGGTGTTGCTGTATCTAATCGTGGTGGTGGTGGCGGTGGTGGTGGATATACTGGTGAACCTGGAACTGCTGGTGGTGCTGGTGGCTCAGGTTTTGCTGTTATTAGAGTATCGGCTTTACAAAATAAATTTACTGTTTTCTCTAACACCACAACATGGACAGTACCAACAGGCACAACAAGTCTTGAATACCTAATCGTCGCTGGCGGTGGTGGAGGTGGAGGTTCTGTTGCAGGTGGCGGTGGTGCTGGTGGATTTCTTACAGGCACAAATTTAGCAGTATCTCCGGGACAAGTTTATACAGTTGTCGTTGGAGGTGGTGGTGGAGGTGGTCCATCACAAGTAGCGGGAACAAATGGATCAAATTCAGGCGTTTTTAGCACATCACCAGTGTCTAGTTTGTGGGCAACCGGTGGAGGTGGTGGTGCTACTGGTGCTCCAAGCAGTGGCACATTTGCAAGAAGTGGTGGTTCTGGTGGAGGAGGCACTTCTTATCCTGGACAACCGGCAGGTCTAATAGCCGGCGCACCTGGAACACCAGGTCAAGGAAACAGCGGCGGAAATGGTGCTAATGATGCTGGCGGTGGCGGCGGTGGTGCAGGAGGAGCAGGACAGAATGGTGCAGTTGGTGGAGGCGGTGGCACTGGTGGTGTAGGATTATTTTCAACACTTTCTGGTTCGAGTATTGGATATGCCGGTGGTGGCGGTGGTGGTAGCGGAAACAGTGGAGGAACTGCTTCTCAAGGCGGTAGTGCTGGTGCTACAAATGCGGCAGCCGCAGCAAATACCAACTCCGGTGGTGGTGGAGGCGGCGGATGGCTGTATTCTGGTGGTGCCGGTGGTGCTGGTGGTTCAGGTGTAGTCATTCTCAAATGGACTTAGAATAAATAAACAACTATGGCAACTATAAACACAAGACAACAGTTCAAAGACTACTGCTTACGCCGACTTGGTTGGCCAGTCATTGAAATTAACGTAGATGATGATCAAGTTGATGATCGTATTGATGACGCACTCGGTTTTTGGCGTGACTATCATTACGATGGAACAGAAAAACTGTTCATGAAGCATCAGATTACACAAGAAGATATTAATCGCAAATGGATTTATTGTCCAGATGCGGTACAGTTTGTCACAGGTATTTTTCCGTTTGACCAATCAAACGCATCAATCAACATGTTTGACTTGCGTTATCAGTTGCGTCTGCACGATCTTTACGACTTTACATCTGTATCATATGTGTCATATGAAATCACGATGCAGCATTTACGCACACTGAACTTATTATTTTCTGGTACACCTCAATTCAGATTTAACCGTCATCAAAATAAAGTGTTCTTAGATATTGATTGGACTAGGGATGTACAACCTGGTGATTGGGTTGTAGTTGAGTGCTATCGTACAGTTCAGCCTGAAACGGTTGTATTGACGGGTACAGTAACGGGTTCACCATCATCAAACACAATAATTGGTTACGGCACAAAGTTTGACCAAGAAATCGTGCCGTTTGATTTCATTACAATTGGTGGAGAGTCAAAACAAGTTGGCAATATTGAGTCACCAACAAGCCTAACACTGATTGGTCCGCCATCAACAACACACAATAATTCGGCTATTCAAATTGAAGGCACAACTGATGTATGGAATGACCGTTTTCTGAAGCAGTTAGCCACAGCAAAAATCAAACAACAATGGGGCAACAACCTCAAAAAGTTTGAAGGCATTCAAATGCCTGGTGGTGTGACACTGAATGGTCAAAAGATTTACGATGAAGCGTCGGAAGAAATTAAAGAAATGGAAGAACAGATTTACATGATGGGTTCACTGCCGTCAGAAATCTTTACAGGCTAATGACTACTAATTTTTATTTCAATAATTTCCCGTCAAAGTTGGGTGGTGGCAATGTCATCACCCCTGAACAACTATTGGTTGAAAATCTTGTTATTGAAGCACTCAAGATTTATGGCTTGGATGTTTATTATCTACCACGCACAACACGTGATCAAGTAGACTATCTGTTTGGTGAAGATGTTCTCAAAGAATATCGCACTGCACATCCAATTGAAATGTATTTGGAAAATGTAAATGGTTTTGATGGTGATCAAGACTTTATATCTAAGTTTGGTTTAGAGATTCGTGACGAAGCAACATTGCTTGTCTCACGACTGAGATTTAGATATGCAGTCAATGGTCTGACAAGACCTCTTGAAGGTGATTTGATTTATATACCAATGACCACAAGTTTCTTTGAGATTACTAGTGTAGAATCAGAGAACGATCAAGCAATGTTTTATACATTAGGTCGTGGTCGTGGTGGTAATGTGTATGTGTATGCTTTGAAAATGAAACAGTTTTATTTCTCAAGTGAGATCATTGAAACTGGTATTGATGAAATTGATGGAAACATTCGTAATTACTATCCCAAACTTCGTATCTCATTAGGTTCAGGTTCAGGTAAATTCTTAAATGATGAAATTGTATATCAAGGTTCATCACTATCAACTTCTACAGCACAAGCATTAGTTTATGACTTTCAACCAAATGCATATATTGATGTCTACCGTATGCAAGGTGATTTCACATCATCAGCGAACGTACACGGTAACACAAGCAGCGCACAGTGGACAGTAACACTAGCGTCTGATGCACCAACACAAAATACACCATTTGAAGACATCATTGACAACGCTCGTATTGAAGCAGCAAGTGATGGTATCATTGACTTTACGGAAGTTAATCCGTTTGGAGAACCGTAATGTTAGGTAATGCACAATTTTATCACCGCACCATTCGTAAGATGGTCGTTGTGTTTGGTACAATGTTTAACGACCTTGAGATTGTTCGTTACACACAAGCAGGTAATCCAAAAGAAAAACTTAAAGTACCATTGTCTTATGGACCAAAAGAAAGATATCTGACACAGATTACTTCTGATCCAAATTTAGTTAAGTCGGTTAACTCTGTTATACCAAGAATGTCATTTAATCTTGACAGTCTTGAGTATGATGCAAGTCGCAAACAGATTTCTACATTACAAAATTTTGCTGCTGTTACAAACACCGGTGTTGCAACACAGTATTTGCCTGTGCCATACAACTATGAATTTAGTTTGTCTATCTATGTTCGTAATACAGAAGACGGCACACAAATACTGGAACAAATTTTACCATTCTTCACACCAGATTTTAGTGTTGTAGTAGATTTTATTCCTCAAATGGGACAGAAGTATACGGTGCCTATCATATTGAATTCTGTCGCATCTACCGTTGAGTATGAAGGTGGCATGGGTGACGGCACAACAAGAATCATTATTTGGGACTTAACATTCACTGCTAAGAGTTTCATTTGGCCACCAGTTAAAACTGGCAAACTTATTAATCAAGCCAACACAAACATCAACATTGACCTCACATCTAAACAAATACAGAAGGTCTATGTTGACTATGCAAATGGTAACAATGTGTTTACTACCGGTGAAACGATTCGTGACAGTGCAAATGGATTCTTTGGTACGGTAGAATACTTCAGTAACACTTCACTCGGTACACTTGTAATTACTGGAGGCAATGAATACATTAAACCAGGATACACACTTACAGGTGATTACTCTGGTGCAAGATACAATGTATCCACATTAGACAGCACTTCAATTAATGCTGCTGCTGTAATAGTTGAACCTAATCCAACAACTGCCGCACCGCCTTCTGATTTTGGATTCATTGAAACAATTAGAGAATGGCCTGATACTTTATCATGAAAAAACTAAACAAAAACTTATCTGAAATCTTTGATGTGGAACCCATTGAAGAGAAATTCATTGAAACTTTGCCTGTTGCCGTAAATGACAACGCTAATCAAATTGATGCCGATGCTGAATTTGCCCGCACAAACATGCGTTCATTAATTGACAATGGCAATAGAGCATTAACTGAACTGGCATCAGTTGCAAATCAATCAGAGTCACCAAGAGCATATGAAGTCTTAGCCACAATGATGAAAAATCTGGCTGAGATGAACAAAGATTTGTTGGAACTTCAGAAACGGAAAAGAGAGCTTGCACCCCAATCTGAATCCGCAAAAGGAGTCAACATAGATAAAGCAGTGTTTGTTGGCTCCACCAACGAATTACTCAAAATGATTAAAGGAAATAAATAAAATTATGGAACAACTAATCGAACAGATGAAGGTTATTTTGGGTACAAACTTTGGTTTGTACTTCAAAGCACACACCTTCCATTGGAATGTAGAAGGTCCTGACTTTGCACAGTATCATGGTTTCTTAGGAGACTTTTATGAAGCAGTGTTTGATCAGACCGATCCGATTGCCGAACACATTCGTGCTTTAAATTCATATGCTCCTACAACTTTGGCAAGAATGATGGAACTATCAAAGGTGCAAGACATCGTTGCTATTCCTTCACCGCTTATCATGATGTCCGAACTTGCTGCCGATAATGATAAGTTCATTATGGAACTACGTGCTGGTATTGCAATTGCTGACGCTGCTGACGAACCTGCTGTAGGTAACTTCTTACAAGACATTTTAGATGCTCATCAAAAACATGGTTGGATGCTGAAGAGTTTTACACGATAAATTATGGATGACGGGTACCTTGGTAATGCACGGCTCAAACGAGTCGGTGTTGAAATATCCTACACTGAAGAGCAACTAAAAGAGATTGTAAAATGCACCGAAGATCCGGTGTATTTTATTCGTACCTACGTTAAGATTGTCAACGTAGATAAAGGTCTTGTTCCTTTTGAGATGTGGCCATTTCAGGAAGAAATGGTCAATCAATTTCATAACAATCGTTTTGTCATTGCAAAGATGCCACGACAGGTTGGTAAAACAACCACGACTGTTGGTTACATGCTGTGGTCTGCACTGTTCAACGAAGAATTTGTTATTGGTATTCTTGCCAACAAACTTCAACTTGCACAAGACATTCTAGCCAAGATACAGAAAGCCTATGAGTATTTACCCATGTGGCTTCAGCAAGGTATCATCAACTGGAATAAACGATCAATTGAATTAGAGAACGGTTCAAAGATTTATGCGTATGCAACATCAGCAGCAGGTGTCCGAGGTGGTTCATACAATCTAATCTTCCTTGATGAATTCGCATTTGTGCCGCACAACATGGCAGTAGACTTTTTTACTTCTACTTACCCTGTTATTTCATCTGGTAAGACATCTAAAGTAATTATTGTTTCTACGCCAAACGGCTTGAATCTGTTCTATAAGATGTGGACAGATGCGATTGAAAAACGTTCAACTTACAAAACACTAGAAATCCACTGGTCAATGGTGCCAGGTCGTGATGAAAAGTGGAAAGAAGAAACGATACGAAATACTTCTGAAGAACAATTCCGTCAAGAGTTTGAGACAGAATTTATTGGTTCTTCAGCAACATTGATTTCTGGTTCTAAATTGCGCTCATTGGCGTTCTATGATCCAATGCGTATTGAAGACGATGGCCACTTGTTTGTGTATGAAGACCCACGACCAGGTAGAATATACATTGCTACAGTGGATTGTTCAGAGGGTGTTGGTATGGACTATCACACCATCAATGTTTTGGATGCTACAGAAGCACCGTATAAACAAGTTGCACGATACCGCAACAATAAATTGCCGCTATTGTTCTTACCTACAGCAATTTATGCTTTAGCAAACCGTTACAATCAGGCTTATGTGCTAATTGAAACCAACAATGTGGGTCAGCAAGTGGTAGATATTCTGCATTATGACTTAGAATACGAGAACATCTATAAGTTAGAACATCATCACATCAAAGGTCAGAGCATCTCCGCTGGTTTCAAACGCTCAGTTGCTTTTGGTGTAAAGACGACCAAATCAGTCAAGAAAATTGGTTGTGCTAACTTGAAAACGCTGATTGAGAACGACAAACTCATTATCAACGACTTTGATACCATCGCAGAACTGAATACTTTTGTTCGTACAAGAGATACCTATGCAGCCGAAGAAGGTAACAATGACGATATCGTAATGGGTTTAGTGCTTTATGCTTGGCTGACAGCACAGACTTTCTTCAAAGACGAAACAAGAATTGACATTCGTAAGATTATGCTAGAAGAACAGAACATTTTGGGAGAAGAAAGTATGCTGCCGTTCGGTTTTATTGAAGACGGACTGCGTAGAGAGATGGAAGTGGAAGATGGAGACATGTGGGAGCCACCAGCGGGTTATTTATCATCAAGTTTGTAAAAAACTAAATAGACAATAAAAAGAATATTGACCCAACAATAAAAGGAGAAATCCAATGGCATTTCAATTATCACCTGGAGTGAATGTATCAGAGATCGATCTGACTACAGTTATTCCTTCAGTTGCCACTTCTACTGGCGCTTTTGCAGGACCTTTTAATTGGGGACCATGTGGTGTAGTCACAACTATTTCCGATGAAGTTCGTCTAGTGGACACATTCGGTAAACCAGATAGCGTAAATTATGAATATTGGTTCTCCGCAGCGAACTTCCTAGCATATGGTAACAATCTAAAAATCGTTCGTGCCACACCAGGTGGTGCTAACAACGCTACTGCAAATGGTGGTGCTTTAGTAATCAGAAACGAAGACGACTGGACAGACAATCACAGCGGGTATGCCGATGGTGCATACGGTGGTTGGGCAGCAAAATTCCCTGGTGCATTAGGCAACTCATTAAAAGTTTCCGTGGCAGACTTGGGAACATTTGCAACATGGCCATATCGCTCACAATTTAACGCAAACACTGGAACATCATCATACGTTGCAAGCCGTGGTGGTGCAAACGACGAAGTTCATATTGTTGTCGTTGACGAAGATGGTTTGTGGTCAGGTACAGCAGGTACAGTTCTTGAAAAATACGCATTCGTTTCAAAAGCATCAGATGCTAAAGATGATTCGGGTAATAGCAACTACTATAAGAATGTTATTTCAAATAAATCAAAATATGTATGGTGGGTTGCACATCCAGCAACAGCAAATCTGAGTTCTGGTACTGCATGGGGTTCTACTGCTAACGCATCGGCATTCAAAACAACAACAGCAAATGTAGAATACTCGTTCTCAAATGGTGCAGATGGCTCAGTAGGTTCATCACAAATCACTTCTGGTTGGGACCTGTTTAAGAATGCTGAAGCAGTTGATGTATCATTGCTCGTAACTGGTACAGGTAACAGCACAATTGCTACACATGTTATTAGCAATGTTGCAGAAACTCGTAAAGACTGTGTTGCATTCATTTCACCAGAAAAAGCAGACGTTGTTGATAATGCCGGAACTGAAGCAACCGATGTTACAGCATTCCGTGATGCATTGACATCATCTTCATATGCAGTAATTGATTCTGGATACAAATATCAATACGACAAGTACAACGATGTTTACCGTTGGATTCCATTGAACGGTGATATTGCCGGTCTGTGTGTACGTACAGATAACGAACGTGACCCTTGGTTCTCACCTGGTGGTATGAATCGTGGTCAAATCAAAAATGTAATCAAACTTGCTTGGAATCCAACTAAAGCAGAACGTGATACACTGTATCTAAAAGGCATTAACCCTGTTGTTTCTTTCCCAGGTGAAGGTACTGTTCTGTATGGTGACAAAACAATGCTTGCAAAACCAAGCGCATTTGACCGCATTAATGTTCGTCGTTTGTTTATCACAATTGAAAAAGCAATTGCACGTGCAGCACGTTTCTCTCTGTTTGAATTCAACGATCAGTTCACACGTGCCCAGTTTGTCGCTCTTGTAGAACCCTACCTGCGTGATGTTCAAGGTCGTCGTGGTATCACAGACTTCCGTGTAGTCTGCGATGACACTAATAACACAGCAGAAATTATTGACCGTAATGAATTTGTTGGTGACATTTACATCAAACCTGCTCGTTCTATCAACTTCATTCAACTTAACTTCGTGGCAGTACGCACAGGTGTAAGTTTCAATGAGGTAGTAGGTTCAGTCTAAATAAAAGAGAAACAGGAGAAAATTAAATGGCATTTAACGTAAATCAGTTCCGTTCACAATTAACAGGTGACGGTGCCCGCCCAAATCTATTTGAGGTAAGTATGCCGTTTCCTGCGTTCTCAATACCAGGAAACGCACAAACAAAAATGACGTTCATGTGTAAGACAGCACAACTTCCAGGTTCAACTCTGGGTGTTGTACCTGTACAATACTTTGGCCGTGAATTAAAGTTTGTGGGTAATCGTACTTTTGCTGATTGGACAGTAACAATCATCAACGATGAAGACTTTATTGTTCGCAATGCATTTGAACGTTGGATGAATGGCATCAATAGCCACAATCTAAACGTTCGCAATCCAGTTGCAACTACACCATTAGGCTACACACAAGATGGTGAAGTTACGCAATTTGGTAAAGCGGGTAATACTATCAAAAAATATAAATTTGTAGGAATGTTCCCTTCTGACATCACTCCAATTGATGTTGATTGGGGTTCAAATGATACGATTGAAGAGTTTTCTGTAACGCTAACCTACCAGTGGTGGGAAGCAGTTGCAGACGGTGTGGTCTAAGAGTAGGGCATTTGCCCTACTTTTTAATATAGGATGATTTTTAATGGCAATTAAACTTTTCGGCTTTACAATAGGCTCGAAGGATGTCGTCAAGGCTGAAAAGCCTGAGCAGGCATCCTTTGCGCTGCCTTCCGCAACCGTAGATGATGGTGCGGTTACCGTTACGCAAAATGCGTATTACGGTACATATGTTGATCTTGAAGGTTCTGTTCGCAACGAAATAGAACTTATCACACGATATCGTGAGATGTCAAATCACCCAGAATGTCAAATGGCAATTGATGAAATCGTCAATGAAGCCATCACACATGATGATCAGGGTAAAGTAGTTGACATCGTGCTTGACAATCTAAAACAACCTGAAACAATCAAAAAGAAAATTATTGAAGAGTTCAACAATGTATTGAAGATGTTGAACTTTAGTAATTTGGCCGATGATGTTTTCAAACGTTGGTATATTGATGGCCGTGTTTTTTATCATATCGTAGTCAACGATAAGAATCCTAAAGAAGGTATTCAAGAACTTAGATACATTGATCCACGCAAGATTCGTAAAGTGCGTGAGATTAAGAAAGACCGTGATCCAAAAACAGGAGCAATGGTTGTTGTATCGGTTGCTGAATACTATGTCTACAATGATCGTGGTACCACGACACAGACATTTACATCAAACGTAGGTCAAGGTATTCGTATTGCACCAGATGCTATCATCAATGTGAATTCTGGTTTGATGGATGCTAAGAATACATTTGTTATTTCATATCTACACAAAGCAATCAAGCCACTCAATCAGTTGCGTATGATTGAAGATGCGATTGTTATCTACCGTATTTCAAGAGCGCCAGAACGCCGTATTTTCTACATTGACGTTGGTAACTTACCACGTGGTAAAGCAGAACAATATCTGCGTGACATCATGATCAAGTACCGTAACAAATTAGTTTACGATGCCAACACAGGTGAAATTCGTGACGAACGTAAGCACATGTCAATGCTTGAAGACTTCTGGCTGCCACGCCGTGAAGGTGGTAAGGGTACAGAGATTACTACATTGCCTGCTGGTCAAAACTTAGGTGAACTAGAAGACGTAAAATATTTTCAAAAGAAACTTTTACAATCTCTAAACGTACCATATTCAAGACTTGAATCACAAGAAGGTGGGTTAGCAGGTCTTGGTCGTTCACAAGAAGTTACCCGTGATGAATTAAAGTTTGCCAAGTTTGTCATTCGTCTGCGTAATAAATTCTCACAAATCTTTGACGAAGCATTGAAAGTACAACTGGTACTCAAAGGTATTTGTACACGTGAAGAGTGGGATAAATTCAAAGAAGACATCTACTACGACTTCCGTAAAGACAATAACTTTACCGAACTGCGTGAAGCAGAGTTGCTACAAAATAGATTGCAAATGGTAAGTCAAGTTGATCCATTTGTTGGTCGTTACTTCTCTAACAATTATGTGATGAATAAGATTCTCATGATGACGGATGAAGAAATTGAAGCAATGCAGGAAGAGATTCAAAAAGAAAAAGACACATTGCCTGATGACATGCAAGGTCCTGTTTTAGGTGGACCACCACAAGGTGCTGAACCACAAGCAGAGCCAGAAGATAATACGGTAGAAAATGCCGAAGAAGAAGAGTCATTGACACCTGGTTTAGATGATGAAGTAAGTAAATCGGTTGTCAGTATAAATAATAGACGCAGATAAGGAAGGTTATTATGGAATTAAAAGATATTGTCAACAATATTGCCGCTGGTGATAGCGCCGCCGCAAAAGAAGGTATAGAAAATGTTTTATCCGCAAAAGCGTTCGATGCGCTCCAAGGCCGTAAGCAAGAAATGGCTGCAACTTTATTTGGCGGGAAAGAGCAAGGCGACGAAGAAGTTACCGACAGTGAAGAAGCCGTAGAGCAAGAATGAAATCATTACTTGAATTTAAATCTATCGTAGAAGAAGAGAAGCAAGACTACTCTAAGTTTGATGCACTTGTTCGTGCTGGTCTTGCAAACAAAGCACAGTTGGCTCGTATTCACAAAATCTTGGATAAGATGGGTGAAGAACGCCCACAGTTCAACAGTGCTGATCGTGAGATCATGCGTAATCTTTTCAATCGCATGGTAGATTTAGTTTCAAGTAAACAGATTTACGGTAAAGCAAGACAAGCAGTTCGTGAGGAAGTGGAACTTGAAGAAGCACGTATGGATACACCATTGGTACCAGACCCTCCAGTGGTTTTGGTAATCAAACGTAAAGCGGTAAGATTGTATCCAGACGGCACACGTATTGCTCTGTATTGGAGTGATAAAATAAAAAGAGCATTTAGCATTCCTTATGGTCCAATGGTTGATGCTCCAGTTCAAGCAGAAGAATACATTAAAGAACTAGTAGAAGCAGAAGAATTGATGCTGAATGATGGCAATACAATTTCTCTAAACGAAGAAACAAAACAACAAATCATAAACACATACGGTCAGTTAGAAGAAGATAGTAAAGAAATCTTTTGGCAACAACTAACTGAATCTGTAGCAACATTCGGAAAACTATATGAGTTTTGTAGAACTAATTCTGCAAAATAGATTAGACGAAGCCAAAGAGTTAATCTTTGAACGTCTGAACGACATTGCTTCTGTTCGTATGGAAGAAGCAAAGCCATATGTCGTTGATGCAATGTTTGAAGAGATTGAAGTTGACGAAGAAGTGTTAGAGGAAGCGGCTAAGAAACGCAATCCAAACATTCAAAAGATGGGTCGTATTACAAAGGTACGCCGCCGCATTCGTCGCAATAAAAAAGGTAGAATTGTTGTACAGAGAAATGTACGCAAATCAGGAATAAAAGGTTACCGTATTTCTGGTAATACAATAAAGCGCATACCTGCAACAGTAAGATTACGCAAAGCACGTTTGTTAAAACGTTCTTGGAAAACAACAAGAAAAAGTAAACTAAGACGCACGTTGATGAAAAGAAAAATGTCAATGCGTCGTCGTCAAGCTATGGGACTAAAATAAAATGCCATTTGAAATTACGAATACTCTAAGAGGTTCATCAATTGTACGAGCAGTGGATCCTGGTACATACACGATCACTCTCAATAATTTAAGAGCAAATGCTACAACCGAAACTGTTACCGCCGCCGACATTAAACATGTTTTGTGGTCAACAAATGGTAACATCCGTATCACACGAAATGGTATACCTTTGTTAGCACTCCAAAATGGTGGTGACATGGATTTTGATTCTTATGGATATTCGGTCGCAAACAATAACACTCAAAGCATTGTAATTGAAATCAATACTGGCGGCACAATTATTTTACACTTGGCCAAGTATGCAACATACAATGTTGATCCATATACAGGAGTATCAATCTAATGAAACTTATTAAAGAACATATTGAGAATGTAAGATATCTTACCGAAAAAACAGAAGACGGTAAAAAGAATCTTTACATTGAAGGTATATTTTTGGTTGGCGATGCAGTCAACCGTAACAATCGTATGTACAAAATGGACACACTTCGCAATGAAGTTGAACGATATACCGAAGAGTATATCAACACAAATCGTGCGCTTGGTGAACTGGGACATCCAGATACACCATCACTGAATCTAGAACGTGTGTCACACAAGATTACAAGTTTGGTAGAGAATGGTAATACATTTGTCGGTAAAGCACTCATCATGGAAACACCATATGGTTTGATCGCCAAGAATCTCATTGAGTCTGGTGTCGGTCTTGGTGTTTCATCACGTGCTTTGGGTTCTGTCGTAATGACAAAAGAAGGTTATAATCTAGTACAAGATGACCTGCGCCTTGCAACTGCTGCTGATATCGTTGCTGACCCTTCTGCTCCCGGTGCTTTTGTTCAGGGCATCATGGAAAACAAAGAATGGATGTTCGTAGAGGGTAAGTTTGTCGAGTCACATATTGACTATGCTAAACAGCAAATTCGTAAAGCATCACGCAGAGATGTTGAATCTGTCGGATTACAACTCTTCGAAAACTTCCTACGAAAACTTTAAAATTTATAAATAAGAAATCATAAGGAGATATTCAATGGCAACAAACAAACTCATGGAAGCAGCGGCAGAAATTCTTGCAGGAAGCAAGTCATCTGCTCCTGGTATGCCAATGCCTAAATTAACTCAGAATACACCTCCAGGCAATCCTGGAACACCTGAAGACTTAGGCGGTCCTACACCACAGAACAACAAACCTACTGATGATTCTAACAAGTTGTCAAGCAAAGGTAGTGCTAAGAGTGCAACAGCACCTACAACTAAGCCTTCTGCTGCATCAAGCGATGTTCAACTTGGCGACAAGAACATGAAAGCGGGTACAGGTACAGCAATGATGCCTGAACAAACCAACGAAGAAGAAGAACTGATTGATGACGAATCAGCAATCGCAGAAATGAAAGCACAAATGAAAGAAGATGTTGCTTCATTGTTTGCTGACGATTCAAACATTTCAGAAGACTTCAAAGTAAAGGCTGCTACAATCTTTGAAGCACGTGTATTTGACCGTGTTGCACAGATTCAAGAACAAATGGAAGCAGAATATGCTGGCATGTTAGCCGAGGCTCTTGAAGAAATCAAATCTGAACTTACAGAAAAGGTAGATGATTACCTAAACTACGTAGTAGAGCAGTGGATGCAAGAGAACGAAATCGCTATTGAAAGCGGTCTGCGTTCCGAAATCACTGAAGACTTTATTGCTGGTTTGCGTAATCTGTTTGCCGAAAACTACATCAACGTTCCAGAAGATAAAGTCGAACTGGTAGATGAACTTGCATCTAAAGTCGAAGAACTGGAAGTTAAATTGAATGAAGAAATTGAAGCCAATATTCAGTACAAGAAACAACTTACTGAAGCAATTAAAGTACAACTAGTAAATGAAGTTTGCGAAGGTCTCACAGCAACTCAAGTAGAAAAAATCAAGTCACTTGCAGAGAGTGTTGAATTCTCCACAGAGGAAGAGTTCGTAGAAAAACTTGAGACAATTCGTGAGAATTACTTCCCATCAGGCGTTAAAAAAGCCGATGTTGCACAACTTCATGAAGAAGTAGAAGACGATGGTAGCGAAAAGAAAGTATCCGCTGATCCATACGTTGCTTCGGTTGTTAATGCAATTTCAAGAACAAAAATTTAAATAATAAACTAAGGAGATACAAAGATGTATTTGTCTGAAAATCTACAAAACAAATGGGAAGGTGTACTGGATCATCCAGATATGCCAAAAATTGCTGACCCATATCGTAAAGCCGTTACAGCGGTAATTCTTGAGAACCAAGCTCAAGAAATGATGAAAGAAGCAGGTATTCTGAGTGAAACTGGTTCACCAACTAACTTTGCTGGTACAGGTGGTTTTAGTGGCGGTTCTGCTGCTGCTGGTCCAGTTGCTGGTTTCGATCCAATCCTGATCAGCCTGGTTCGTCGTTCACTGCCTAACCTGATCGCTTATGACGTTTGCGGCGTTCAGCCAATGACAGGTCCTACAGGTCTGATCTTTGCAATGCGTACTAAGTATGCATCACAAGGCGGTAACGAAGCATTCTACAACGAAGCAAACACAGCATTCTCGGGTGCTAACGGTGCAATCGTTGCTTCTTCAATGACAATCGCTGGTAACACAACAGATTATCTGTTTACAGGTAACGCTGCTCCAACTGGTGCTATGACAACTGGTTCTGCTGAAGCACTGGGTGATGGCGCTGCTGGTAACACATTCCAAGAAATGGCATTCTCAATTGAGAAAGTCACTGTAACAGCCCGTACACGTGCGCTGAAAGCAGAATACTCAATGGAACTGGCACAAGACTTGAAAGCAGTTCATGGTCTTGACGCTGAAACAGAACTGGCTAACATTCTGTCCGCTGAAATTCTTGCTGAAATCAACCGTGAAGTTATCCGTACAATCTACAAGATTGCTAAGCCAGGTTGCCAAGCAGGTACAACAACTAGAGGCGCATTCAACCTTGACACAGACTCAAACGGTCGTTGGATGGTTGAAAAGATCAAAGGTCTGGCATTCCAAATTGAGCGTGAAGCAAACCAAATCGCTAAGACAACCCGTCGTGGAAAAGGTAACATCGTTATCTGTTCTTCAGACGTAGCTTCTGCTCTGGCAATGGCTGGTATCCTTGACTATAACTCAGCACTTGCTGGTCAAGTATCACTGACAGTTGACGATACAGGCAACACATTTGCTGGTACAATCTTCGGTCGTATCAAAGTCTACATCGACCCATACTTCCCAGTTGGTTCGACATCTGAATTTGCTGTAGTTGGTTACAAAGGCACAAACGCATACGATGCTGGTATGTTCTACTGCCCATACGTACCGCTGCAAATGGTTCGTGCTGTAGATACTGGTACATTCCAGCCAAAGATTGGCTTCAAGACTCGTTACGGTCTGGTAGCAAATCCATTCGCAGAAGGTACAGATCAAGGCCTCGGCGCTCTGACAACACAGAGCAACAACTACTACCGTGGCTTCCGTATTGCAAACCTGATGTAATTAAATAACCACCGTAGAGTGGGATTTAGAGAGGCTCCTTCGGGAGCCTCTTTTTTTATGGTGCATAAATAAGAGTATGACAGTCCTTACACGTAACCCTACAAATCCAAATTCGTTACAGCCGAATAAGTTTACGCTGAATCTGGCTCGTACACCGAATCTGCAATACTTTACTCAAACAATTTCTTTACCTGGTCTTTCTACTTCAGAAATTCCTGTACAGAACCCATTTGTTGAACTGTATGCTCCTGGTGAAAAAGCAATCTATGATGTGTTGAATGTTACCTTTATTGTTGATGCTGAAATGTTGTCGTGGTTAGAAGTACATGACTGGCTTCGTGCAGTAACATTCCCAACTGAGTATGAAGAATATCAGAATTTGTCAAAACTAAATCAATTTGCTTCAGCAATACCAACAAAGACTCCACAGTATTCTGATGGTGCAGTGACTATTCTTTCTGCATCAAACAAACCTTATTACCGTTTCAACTTCAAAGATTTATTTCCAATTTCACTATCTGGTTTTGTTATGTCTTCTACTGACACACCAGATACAATCATCACAGCAGACGCTACATTCAGATTTACCTATTATAACGTAGAAAAATTATTTTAATTGTGATATACTCCTAATAGGAGGTATAATATGAGCAAACTTGACGAAGTATTACAAATGTGGACTGCGGATTCTAACATTGACCGCACTGAACCAGGTAAAGCACTGATTGATATTCCCAAACTTCACTCAAAGTATCTGAACATTCTTTCTTCACATCGGTTACTAGCCAAAGAAGCAGAGTTCAACTACAACAAATGGCGTAAGTTGAAATGGGAATACTATACAGGTAGACTTGATGATGAAGATTTGACCAAATATGGTTGGCAGCCATTTCCATTTACACTCAAATCTGAGATCAATACATACTTAGAAGCGGATGAAGATATCAATAAGTACCTTGCAAAGAAGTTGTTGCATGAAGAAATTGTTGAAGTCTGTCAGGCAATATTAAAAGAATTGAACAACCGAACATGGGAACTTCGTTCATTCATTGACTGGGAAAAATTCATACAAGGTGTTTGATTTAATATTATATAAACAAAATGAAGCATTCATCAGGTTTACGTGTGAGAAAAGTGTCGCACAAGAACTTGCAGACTACTTTACATTCTTTGTACCTGGTTATCAATTCATGCCAGCGTACAAGAATCGTCTTTGGGATGGTAAGATAAGACTTGCTGACCTACGAACATACACTATCTACCATGGACTTGTACCTTACATTGAAAAGTTCTGTGAAGAAAGAGGTTACAAACTTGAGGTTGATGCTGCTGTAAACAATACAGAGAGTTTTTCAGCATTGGAGGCCAATGAGTTTTTGGAGCAACTTCATTTGGACAAGACCATTATAACAGAAGGTGTAAGGGAGTATCAATACAAAGCATTCATTACTGCCGTAAGAAGAAAGAGAATGTTGTTGTTATCACCCACTGGTTCAGGTAAGTCTCTGATACAGTATCTTATTCTTCGGTATTTACAATACAAAGATTACAGAAAAGGATTACTGATTGTACCAACAACATCACTTGTTGAGCAAATGTATTCCGATTTCAAGTCATATGGTTATGATGCAGACACTTATTGTCATCGTCAGTATTCAGGCAAAGAGAAGCACACAGATAAGTTTCTAACCATTACCACATGGCAATCTATCTACAAGAATCCACCAGAATACTTTGAGCAATTTGATTTTGTATTGGGTGATGAAGCACATCAGTTCAAAGCAAAGTCATTGACTACCATTATGACTGGTCTGAAGAATGCATCATATCGTATTGGTTGCACAGGTACAGTTGACGGCACACAGACTCACAAACTAGTGTTAGAAGGACTATTTGGTCCTGTGTATCAGTCTACCACTACTGCTAAACTGATTGAGAATAAACAACTGGCAGACTTCCGTATTAAGTGTCTGGTACTGAAATATTCTGAAGAGGTGTGTAAACTCTCTAGAGGTTGGGATTATCAATCTGAGATAGACTACATAGTAAGAAGTACCGCAAGAAATGAATTCATACGTAATCTTGCATTGTCACTTGAAGGCAACTCACTTATACTATTCAATCTAGTAGAGAAGCATGGTAAACATCTACACAAGATGATTGAAGAAAAGGCCACCAATCGTCATGTGTTTTTTGTTTATGGTGGCACAGACGTTGATGTCCGTGAACAAGTTCGTGCTATTACCGAAAAACAAAACAATGCCATTATCGTGGCATCATACGGTACCTTTAGTACGGGTATCAACATTCGCAATCTACATAATGTCATCTTTGCATCACCGTCTAAGTCAAGGGTTAGAAATCTACAATCAATTGGTAGAGGTCTAAGAATAGGTGATAACAAAAGTGAAGCAGTTCTCTATGATATAGCCGATGACTTTCGTATAGGTAAACATGTAAACTATACCTTGCAACACTTGCAAGAACGTGTTAGGATATACGATGAAGAAAAGTTTAAGTACAAGTTTTACAATATAGAGGTCAAGAATGCATAACGTCAAACTTATAAGAATGCAATCTGGTGAAGATATCATGGCTTCTATGTTTGAAGAAGAGAATTCTGATCAAATACAAATCAACGATCCTATGCGTATTGTGTTTCGTCGTTTACCTACAGGTCAAACGGTCATGATGATGATGCCATGGTTACCAGTAGAGTTGATCAAAGAAAACTCTGCGATGATTTATTATTCAGACATCGTGACTGTTGTAGAGCCTAAAGAATCAATGATACGATACTATGACAAACTTGTTGAGCGAACAATTGAAGAGATGGCAGATTCAGATAAGATGATTGATAATCTCTTAGAAGAACAAGAGCAAGAAGAAGAAGATGTGCAACATCAAATCATAGAAGAAGTTATTCAAAGCATACAAGAAGCAAAGAATAAAAAACTTCATTAATAGGAATTTTTGTTATGTCAAAAGTGGTGACATTTGTGATACCAAGCAGTGCCAAGCAGGCCTATCAGGACCTGTCACAAAAATATTCGGCTATTGAGCCGCCGACATGGGCACTCCTTTTGGCGCAAGCAGTTCGTAAAGAAGGACATGATCCTTGTATCTTAGACTTTGATGCGGACCCATCACCAGACCTTGAGCATTCGGCTCATCGTATCTCTGCTACGAATACAGACATAGCAGTGTTTGTTCTTTATGGACAAAATCCAAACTCAGGCACCACAATGATGATTGGTGCATCAAGACTAGCAAGACAACTCAAACTCATTCGGCCTTCAATCAAAACTGTATTCATTGGCTCTCATGCATCTGCATTGCCGTATGATGTGATTGGTTTACCTTATGTTGATTTTGTATTCATCAATGAAGGTGTATATGGTTTACTAGACCTACTTCAAACAAACTACAAAGATCACTTGGATAAAGTTCGTGGTCTTGTTTATAAGAAGCATGGCTTTGCTGCAACAGGTGCACCAGGAGAAATTGTCAAAACAGAAGACATGGATCGTGTAATGCCTGGTTATGCATGGGATTTGCTACCAAAGAAAACAAATCTTTTAGACAAGTACAGGGCACATTATTGGCATACAAACTTCTTAGATGAAGATCGTACACCGTTTGCCGCAATCTCAACATCATTAGGCTGCTCATTTGGTTGCAACTTCTGTATGATCAACATCGTGAATCGTACATCGTATCAGCAAGGTACAGTATCGTCAGACTCACGTGGTATGCGTTTCTTTTCACCAGAATTGATGCTCAAAGAATTTGAGTTTCTGTGGGAAAACGGTGTGCGTACAGTTCGTTTGACTGATGAAATGTTCTTTCTGAACAAGAAATACTATGTGCCTATTTTACAAGGTCTTGTTGATCGTGGTATGAAGTTTAACTTTTGGGCATATGCACGTGTTGATTCTGTTCGCAAGGATCAACTTGAACTATTTAAAGAAGCAGGTGTTAATTGGCTTGCACTTGGTATTGAAGCAGGTAATCCACAAGTTCGTTTAGAGATTGATAAAGGTCGCTTTAAGCAAGTTGACATTCGTGAAGTTGTACAAGATATCAAAGATGCAGGCATCAACGTACTTGGTAATTACATGTTTGGTTTTCCAGAAGACACACAAGAAACAATGCAAGAGACACTTGACCTTGCACTTGAGTTGAATTGTGAACATGCAAACTTCTATGCAGCAATGGCATTACCTGGCAGTCCACTATACATGGAAGCAATTAATAATAAATGGGAATTGCCAGAGACATTTGAAGAGTTTGCATTTCTTTCATATGATTGTAAACCACTCAGAACAAAAGCACTAACTGGTGCTGAAGTTTTAAAGTTTCGTGATGAAGCATGGCACAAATACTTTTCACATGAACCATTTCTAAATCTTGTTGAGAATAAATTTGGCACACAATCAAGACAGAACATTCAAGAGATGTCAAAGATTAAATTGAAGAGGAAGATACTAGGTGACTAAGCAAGAACTTATAGAATTTGAAGAGAAGATGGCAGAGCATTTTAATAATGCTCGTATTCGTGCGCCAATTCATCTTTACTATGGCAATGAAAATGAACTGATTAAAATCTTTAAAGATATTCGTTCAAAAGATTGGGTGTTCTGTTCATGGCGTTCACACTATCAATGTTTGCTGAAAGGTGTACCACCAGAACAAATAGAAAAAGATATTTTGGAAGGCAAATCAATTTCACTGTGCTATCCAGAATTCAATATCTACTCATCAGCAATCGTTGGTGGTAACATACCAATTGCTGTTGGTGCTGCAATGGCTATGAAGAGAAAAAAGATTGATACAAAAGTTTATTGTTTTGTTGGTGACATGACTGCTGAATCGGGCGTCTTTTCTGAGAACTTAAAGTACAGCATGGCTAATAATTTGCCTATCAAGTTTATTGTTGAAGACAATGGTAAGTCAGTGTGTACAGACACGATGAAGACATGGGGTTTAAATCAATCATTATACAAACATCTTGACCAAGAATACATTTATTACTATGAATATGAAACCAAATATCCACATGCTGGTGCAGGAATGAGGGTGCAATTTTGAAATACTTTGAAGAACTCAAAGCAGCAATGGAGATGCTGTCAAAAGATTCACGTGTAATGTTCATGGGTCAAGCAGTTGAGTATGCTGGCACTGCCATGACAAACACATTGAAAGATGTACCAAAAGAACAGTTGTTAGAAATGCCTGTGTTTGAAGACACACAAATGGGTATGACACTTGGTCTTGCACTTGCTGGTTTTATTCCTGTGAGCATTTATCCACGATGGAATTTTTTAATCTGTGCAACAAATCAACTTGTCAATCATGTTGATAAAATTACGATGATGTCTGATTACAAACCACGTATCATCATTCGTACAAGTATTGGCTCAGAAAGACCTTTGCACCCACAACACCAACATGTCGGTGATTACACCGATGCTTTTAGAATGTTGTGTGAAAATGTTGATGTGATAAGACTAGAAGAACCAGAAGATATTATGCCTGCATATACAAAGGCATATGAAAGAAAAGATGGTATTGCTACGATACTTGTAGAGTACGGAGACTACTATAACGAAAAATGATTATATCTAGAACTCCTTATCGTCTTTCTTTGTTTGGTGGTGGTACAGATTATCCAGCATGGTATCAAAACAGACCTTCTAAGGTCATATCTGCTGCCATGGCACACTACTGCTATATAAGTTTAAAGAAGTTACCGCCTTACTTTGACTATGTGAATAGAGTTATCTATTCTAAAATTGAAAGCGTATCAGATATTTCACAAATAGATCATCCTTCTGTAAGGGAGTGTTTGAAATACTATGATATACCTAATGGGATTTCTATTAGCCATGACGGCGATTTACCTGCTCGTTCAGGCATTGGATCAAGTTCTTCATTTACTGTTGGATTGATTCACGCCATACTGGCTTCAAAGAAAAAATTGCCAACGCCGTATGGTCTTGCAATTGATGCTATCAATATAGAACAGAACTGTATTGGTGAGTCTGTTGGTGTACAAGACCAAATCATGGCGGCTTATGGTGGCATTCGTGTCATTGAATTATCTGATGAGGGTATCAATGTTCGTGACCTAAGAATTAAAGATGATTATACACTCAACCTAGAAGAACATATCATGCTAGGTTTTTCAGGCATTGATAGATTTTCAAGTGTTCACGCCAAACACCAAATTGATGCTATCAAAGAGGGTAAGTCTACAAAGTTATTGGAAGAAATAACTTCAGTCACAAATAATGCATTGTATATTTTTGAAAATCATGGTAAAATAGAAAACATAGGTGAGTTGTTAGACTATCAGTGGAAACGGAAAAGAGAACTCACGGATAGTGTTACAACTAGTTACATAGATACAATATACAATAAAGCAATGAATGCTGGTGCATACGGTGGTAAATTGATGGGTGCGGGTGGTGGTGGATTCTTTATGTTTCTTGCACCGCCTGATGCACATGAGAAGATAAGACAAGCAATACCAGAAATTAATGTATGGGTGCCCTTCAGATTTGATTTTGAAGGCTCTAAAATTATAATGGAGTGAGAATGAAGTATCCTTTAATGTCAGACAATATTACTAGAGAAGATTTAGATTTGGTAATAGAACATCTTAAAAAAGATAATCCTAAACTTACAAATGGTCCTGAGTGCCGTGCTTTTGAAGAAGCATGGAGTAAATGGCTTGGTGTAAAATATTCTGTGTTTGTCAACTCAGGTGCTTCTGCTAATCTATTGTCAATGACAATGTTGAAGATCAAACATCCAGAAGGTGGTGAAGTGATTGTGCCACCATTCACATGGGTATCTGATATCGCATCTATTATTCAATGTGGTTTCACACCAGTATTTGTTGACATTGATTTGGATACACTTGGCATGAATGATTTTGGCATACTCAATGCAATCACTGATAAAACAAGAGCAGTGTTTATTACGTATGCACAAGGTTTTGATTGTTTATCTGACAGAGTATTGGAAGTTCTACGTCATCGTAGCATACCTTTGATTGAAGATGTCTGTGAATCACATGGTGCAACACACAACGGTAAACTGTTGGGTAGTTATGGTTGGATGTCTAACTTCTCTTTCTACTTTGCACATCACATGTCTACCATTGAAGGTGGTATGGTATGTACAAACGACCCTGAAGTATATCACACAGTTCGTATGCTTCGTTCACACGGTATGGTTCGTGAGTGTGCATCAGAAGAAATGTCCGAGAAGTATAAGGCAGAGTACCCTGAGTTGAACTCTGACTTTATCTTTGCCTATCCAGCATACAACATGCGTAACAATGAGATTGGCGGTATACTTGGTCAAAATCAGTTGAAACATTTGGATGAAAATGTTAGACTACGTAATGAGAATCTATTTTACTTTTTGGCTAAACTAGACCAGAAAAAGTATAAGGTTGATTTTAGATTGATTGGTTGCAGCAACTATGCCTTTAACATTGTATTGCAGCCAGAGTATGCAAACAAAGAGTTTGCTCAAAGATTGATGGGTAAGATGCGTGATGAACAAATTGAGTTTCGTCGTGGTTCTGCTGGTGGCGGCAATCAACTGCGTCAACCATACTTGAAGAACATTGTGCCAGAAGATCATTACAAGAACTTTCCAAACACTGATCACATGCACTTTTATTCGTTCTACATTGGTAACTATCCAACATTAAGTAAGATGGCAATTGACGAAATCACAACTGTACTGAATAGGGTATAATATGAACATATTGGTGACTGGCGGCGCTGGCTATATTGGCTGCATTTTAACAGAGTATTTACTTCAGACAGGACATGAAGTGACTGTCATTGACAACTTCATGTACAAGCAAACTGGACTGAATCATCTTTGTGAAAACAAAAAACTTACCATTGTAAATGGAGACATTCGTAATCCATATCATATGACGCCTCTGTTGAAAAAAGCAGATGTTGTTATACCACTTGCAGCACTTGTTGGTGCGCCGCTGTGTAATAAAGATGTTGTTGGTGCAGACACGACAAACAAAGATGCAATGTTCTGGATGTTAAATGCTGTTTCAAATGAACAGCGTATCATTATGCCTACAACCAATTCAGCATATGGCACAGGTGATGAAAACAATTTCTGCACAGAAGAATCACCACTGCGGCCAATCTCTAAGTATGCGATTGATAAGGTTGCAGTAGAAGAAAGATTGATGGAGCGTGAGAACTCAATCAGTTACCGTCTTGCTACCGTGTTTGGTATGTCACCACGTATGCGTTCAGACTTACTAGTAAATGATTTGGTCTATCGTGCAGTCAATGATGGCTATGTAATTATCTTTGAAGGTCATTTCAAACGTAACTACATTCATGTACGTGATGTATGTGAAGCATTCTTACATGCACTCTTTCAGTTTGATTACATGAAGAGCAATATCTATAATGTAGGTTTGTCATCGGCAAATGTATCTAAACTAGAACTCTGTGACATTATCAAGAAACATATTCCTACTTTCACAGTGGTAGGGGGTGATATCAAAAAAGACCCAGATCAACGTAACTATATTGTGTCAAATGAAAAACTAGAATCAACAGGTTGGGCACCTTATCATACACTAGATGATGGTGTAGAAGAACTTATCAAGGGCTATACATACTTGAAGAATAACATTTACGGTAATGTATAATGACAACAGCAAATCATTACGTTAATAATGCAGATTTTCTAGCAGCACTTGTTAAGTATCGTACAGAATGTGCCACTGCTAAAGAAGAAAATAAACCAGAGCCAAAGATACCAGATTACATTGGCGAATGCTTTCTAAAGATTGCAGAACACCTATCACGTAAGCCAAACTTTATTTCATACACATACCGTGATGAGATGATATCAGATGGTGTTGAAAACTGTCTGATGTATTTTCGTAACTTTGATCCTGCCAAATCAAAGAATCCATTTGCTTACTTCACACAGATAATTTACTATGCTTTTCTGCGTAGAATTATGCGTGAGAAGAAGCAACTGTATGTGAAGTATAAAGCCACACAACAGTTTGGTTTGCTTGATGAGGGTGAGATGTATGAAGATGAAAATGGTAACATGAAGCAGTTTGAGTTGTATGATAACATCTCAGAGTTCATTCATAACTTTGAGGAAAATAAGAAAAAGAAAAAAGAAAAGAAGTCGGAGGGTCTTGAACAATTTCTAGATGATGATGTAGAGTAATATTATGAAAATATGTGTGCTTGGTGATACTCACTTCGGTATGAGAGGTGATTCTTTAGACTTTCATAAATACATAGAGAAGTTCTACGATAACGTGTTCTTCCCCTACTTAAAGGATCACAATGTTACAACCGTTGTACAACTTGGTGATCTTTTCGACCGCCGTAAGTTTATTAACTTCAATTCACTCTATCTATGTCGTAAATATTTCTTTGATAAACTACAAGAAAATGGCATCACGTTCATCACATTCCTTGGTAACCATGATGTCGCTTTCAAAAACACCCTTCAGGTTAACTCCTCAAAGTTACTTCTAAACGGTTATGATAATGTTACTGTACTGGATACTTTTACTACAATGCAGTTTGGCGGCATTGATATTGACCTGGTACCTTGGATATGTGACGATAACGAAGTTGAAATCACTCAAAGACTAAAAGACTCCAAATCACAAATCGTTTTTGGTCATTTTGAAATAGCAGGCTTTGAAATGGATCGTGGTAATATTTGCCATGAGGGTATTGACAAGGCACTGTTTAACAAGTATGATATAGTTTTGTCTGGTCATTTTCATCATCGTTCTGATGATGGACACATTTACTACGTTGGTTCACCAAATGAAATGACATGGGCAGATTATAATGACCCACGTGGCTTTGTCATCTTTGACACACATACCCGTGAACAAGAGTTTGTCAAGAACCCATACAGAATGTTTTACAAGTTAAATTATAATGATGAACTAGAAAATTTCGCTGAAGGTTATAAACCAACATTCATGGACTATTCGATCTATGAGGGTTGTTATGTCAAGGTGGTTGTGATCAACAAACTAAATCCATTTTTGTTTGACATTGTGATTGATAGTATATACAAAGCCGGTGCTGCCGATATATCTGTCGTTGAAGATTTCACCGATACAACAACTGATATTGACCAAGAATTAGTTGATCAGGCAGAAGATACCATGACAATACTTTCAAAGTATATCGATAACTTGACAATCAATGTAGAGCCTGTTAAACTAAAAAGTATTATGCAGGAACTTTATGTTGAGGCACTGAGTACCACTACTGAATGATATTATTTAAAACACTGCGTTGGAAAAATCTGTTAAGTACCGGTAATTACTTTACCGAAATAGCACTAAACAGTAACGCTAATACATTAATTGTAGGTACGAATGGCTCTGGTAAGTCAACGATGCTTGACGCCTTGTGTTTTGGTTTGTTTGGTAAACCTTTTCGTGCAATTAACAAACCAAATCTTGTAAACTCAATCAACAATCGGGATGCTGTAGTTGAAATAGAGTTTTCAATTGGTAGCAAAGAGTTCAAGATTGTTCGTGGTATCAAACCAAACATCTTTGAAATCTACCAAGATAAAGTTTTGCTGAATCAAGATGCGGCTGTAAGAGATTATCAAGACTACCTAGAGAGGTTTATTCTCAAACTAAACTACAAGTCTTTCACACAGATCGTTATTCTTGGTTCAGCATCGTTTACGCCGTTCATGCAGTTGTCTTCTGCCGACCGTAGAGCAATTATTGAAGACTTGTTAGACATTCAGATTTTCTCTACAATGAATGGTCTAATCAAAGAAAGATTGTCAAACAATAAAGACCTGACGGTAGCAAAAAAGAGTGATATATCTTTGTTGATGCAGAAGTATCAATTGAAGAAAGAGCATCAAGATAAACTCAATCAAGATAATGAAGCAAAGGTAAAAGAATATGAGGAAGAGATACTTCTGCACAGAGAAACCATTCGCACCTTACATGGTGACATTGACAGCTTGGAACAAACCAAGCAGACCTTATCCGAAGTCTGTGCTAAAATTCCTGAAAATGAAAAGAAGATTACTGCGTTTAAAAAAGTTGAGTCACAAATTGAGAGCAAGATATCCAAAGTGGGAAATGATAGAAGTTTCTATGAACACAATGCTGATTGCCCAACCTGTAGGCAGGCCATTACCATGGAGTTTAAAGAAGGGCAACTCACAGAACTTGGCACAAAAGAACACGAACTTGCTAGTGCTTTGACGGAATTACAAACAAAAATTACAGATCAAGAAAATGTAGTTGCTGAACTGCGTGAAAAAGAAAAAGAACTATCAAATGTACGCATTCAATTGGCGACAACACAGACTGGTGTCAAAGGTTTGAATGATTCAATTATCAAACTAGAAAAACAAATCAAACAAATACAAAAGCCAAAAGAAGACGTTGATGAGGATGAATTAGATACCATCAAGAAAGAGGTTGAACAAGCACAAGATGAACTGAAGCAGTTGTTGGATGATAAAGCATATTACGATGTTGCTTCTTCATTGTTGAAAGATACCGGCATCAAAACAAACATCATCAAGCAATATTTGCCAGTAATAAACAAATTGGTGAACAAGTATCTGACAAGTATGGATTTCTTTGTGAACTTCAATCTTGATGAGTCATTCAAAGAAACAATTAAGTCTAGGCATCGTGATGAATTTTCTTACCATAATTTTTCAGAAGGTGAGAAACAGCGTATTGATATGGCATTGATGTTGACATGGAGAGCAGTTGCAAAACTAAAGAACTCCACCAATACCAATCTATTGATACTTGATGAAGTGTTTGATTCAAGTTTAGATACAAGTGGCACAGAAGACTTGATGAAGATATTACATACACTTGAAGGTGTAAATCTGTTTGTCATCAGCCATAAAGGTGACATACTACAAGATAAGTTTGCAAATACAATTAAATTTGAGAAAGTCAAAAATTTTTCAAGGATGGTGAAATGAGTGAGATACTAACAATTGATACTGCCGCTGGCTTACAACAAATAGAGAAAGTAAATCCTTTGCCTGTACATGGTGAAGATTACTTTATGTTGAGTGTTCCTATACCTGAGTATAAAGGAGACTTTCCTAATCCCGCAATTGTTCATTTGGCAAAACGTTTGCGTACTACCATGAAATTGTATTCTGGTTTAGGATTGTCTGCAAACCAATGCGGTGTTGCTGAGAGAATGTTTGTTATTGGTATGGACGACTTTCAACTAACATGCTTGAATCCTAAACTAAAAATAATGTCTGCCAATAAAGTAAAAGAAAAAGAAGGATGCTTATCTTATCCAGGTCTGTTTTTAAATGTAGAAAGACCTGATTGGATTGAAGTTGAATTTCTTAATGAGCATGGTGAAAAACAAGAAATGAGACTTGATGGATTAACGGCTCGTTGTTTTATGCATGAAATGGACCACATGAATGGAATTCATTATACGAACTATGTGAAGCCCGTAGCACTGAGAATGGCAAGACAAAGAGCAACTAAACTTGTGAAAAAAATTATTCGTAATAGCAAAAAAAATGGATGAGAAAACATTTGTAGAGCAACAATGGCAAGAATGGCAGGACAAAAATCCCGCCAGTTCTTTTTCCGATATTGATGTTGATTACCTGCGTGAAAAAGTTATACGTGAGTTGACTTATGTTTCACAAATGGATGTCAAAGAGTATACTTTGTATCAGAAATGGTGTGAAGTACAAGACAAATATCCTAGTAGAGAAGTTTCAACATTGTTTGGTGTTGAGAAACAACTAATTGATTTGTCACAAGCGGCATCTATTGAGGATGTCAAATCAAATATTTGGGTGCCAGAATCCGCTGAAGACTATTTGAATCTTAAACCTGTTCTAGAGTATACCGATGATTCTGGTGAAATTACAAAAACTGGTATTGATGGTTCTTCAGTAACAATCACAAAGAAAAGAAACAAGAAACTACCAGAAACTTGGAATACGATTCGTACATTCATCTCTACGATGAAAAACAATTCCAATATCGGTCGTAATCTAAACTTTATTGTCAAAGACGATGTTACTGGTAAATATCTTGGTGTGATTTGTATCTCATCAGATTTTCTTGATCTGACACCACGTGATAACTTTATTGGTTGGTCACGTGAACGTAAGACACAAGGTGCTATGATTAATCATACTGCTATTGGTTCTACGATTGTACCTTTTCAACCACTAGGCTTCAACTATGTTGGTGGTAAACTACTAGCATTGTTGTGTCTGTCAGATGAAGTGCAAAATATCTGGAAAAGAGTTTATGGTGATGTGCTTGTTGGTGTTACCACAACTTCTCTTTATGGTAAAACTAAGGCGGGTGGTTTATCACAGTATGATAATCTAGATCATTGGCAGCCAATGGGTTTCACCTCTGGTTCTGTTTCATTTGAACCAGAAAAAGATACACGATATGAGATTCGTGAATGGCTGAAAAAAAATCACACACGCAAATACTTTGAATGGTATGAAGCGGTAAAACCAAGTGGTCAGCCACACAAACGTGACCATAAGAATCGTTCTTTGAACTTTACTTATTCACAACTGAAAGTGCCTAAAGAACTCATTCGTTCTGAACATGCACGTGGCATTTACTTTAGTTCATTGTATACAAACACAAACGATTTTCTTTGTGACCGAATCAAAGAAAGTGAATTAGTCAAGGCCTTTCCTACTGACTACGATTCATTAGTTGGTATCTGGAGAGACAAACATGCCAAAGGTCGTATCAAACAGTTGATGAAGAAAGACAATGTATCTTATGAAACACTGTTTTATGATGACTTAATTGAACTATCGTGGGAAGAGACCAAGGCTAAGTACCTACCGCAGGTCGGTCGTTAGCAAAAAAGCAACTTGACAATCTCCAGCATACCAGTTATAATGGTGTGTACAGTTTGATATGGAGGTATTGATGTCTTTTTTGCAACACTTTTCTGATGTGCTTGACAAACCCCGTCAAACCATATATAATGGTTACTCAGTGATTGACGAGGTTATCAAATGAGTAACATTCAAAATCAAAAGTCCGGTCTGGCCAAACTCATGGCCACCGAGAATCTTATCGTTCAACATGCCAAAGTTCCAACGGCAATGTTTGATCCTAAAAATCGTGTTCTAACCTGTCCTATTTGGGAACAAATGTCAGGCGACCTTTATGACTTGCTAATGGGTCATGAAGTTGGTCACGCTATTGATACTCCTGCCGATGGTTGGCATGGTGCTGTACATGAACGTGGTGCAAACTACAAAGGCTTTTTGAATGTAGTTGAAGATGCACGTATTGAAAAACGACAAAAGCGCCGTTATCCTGGTCTGCGCCGTTCGTTTGTCAACGGTTTCAATGAACTCATGGACAAAGACTTCTTTGGTCTGGCTGGTCGTGATGTTAATACAATGTCGTTCATTGACCGTTTGAACATCTATTCAAAATCTGGCTACACCATTCCTGTTGCATTCAATGCAAAAGAACAGGAGTTTGTTGAACGTGTTCAGACCTGTGAAACATGGGATGATGTTCTCAAAGTTACCAATGAGATTTGGGACTATTCAAAAGAAGAACAGTCTCAGACTAATATGCCTCAAGATAATTTTGAGTCCGATGAGGGTGATGAAGATTATGAAACCCAACCTGGTTCAAATGAAGGTGATGCTGAGACTGATGGCGAAGGTGAACAAAAATCTAAGACTAAAGCCAAAGGTGAAGATGGTGATCAAGAAAATGAATCGGCATCAAACGCTAGCCAAGATGGTGAAGAGGAAGGTGATGATGAGGGTGAAGACAAAGATGGTGTAAATCGCACCAAAGAATCTCAGAGTGTACGTGAGGATCAAACTCCCGAACCACGGTGTGAGACTGATGAAAACTTCCGTCAGAATGAAGGCAAACTCATTGCGAAACATGCACGTGAGTATGTTTATGTTGATATACCTAAGCCGAATCTGACAAAGATTGTCACACCAGCAAAACGTGTACAGGAAGTTCTGACTGAAGAGTTTTCAAAACAGCGACCTTCTGACTATCAATCAATTGCCAATACTTTGTACAATGATTTTCGTCGTAAGAATGAACGATTCATTTCATTGTTGGCAAAAGAATTTGAGATGCGTAAGGCTGCCGATAAGTTTTCTAAAGCGAAAACATCGTCAACTGGTGACATTGATGTAAGCCGTGTTTTCAAATATCAGATTGATGATAACATTTTCAAAAAAGTTATGCGTGTGCCTAAAGGTAAATCGCACGGCTTGATTTTGTTGCTTGATAAGTCTGGTTCAATGTCAGAGAATCTTGGTGCATCATATGAACAGATACTTGTGTTGGCTACCTTCTGCCGCAAAGTAAACATTCCATTTGCAGCATATGGTTTCGGTAATGCTGATCATGTTCGTGAAACGATTGACTACCGTGAAGAACCTGGTACAGGTAAATCTTATGGTTGTTTCTCTGAAAACAATCGTGAGATGCACTTGTCTTCGGTGTATCTTCGTGAGTTAATTAACTCAAAGATGAGTAACTCAGAATTTTCTAAGGCAACAAAGAATATTCTGTGTCTCATGAATGCTTGGTCTGGTGGTCGTTATTCTAGAGGTGCTAATTTTTATCGCCCACAATCCGATTCACTGTCCAATACACCGTTGACTGAGGCGATGATTGCTTGCCAATCAATTATCAAAGAGTTCCGCACTGTGAACAATCTTGATATTGTAAACTTGTGTGTGGTTCATGATGGTGATGCTGATGATATCAATTCATATCACAAACCGAATGAAGGTGAAAGCATCAATGGCAACCGAAACTTCTTCAGTACAAATTATCAGAACGTTTTTCTATGTGATAAGAAAAACAAAATTCAACAAGCGGTACCTGAAGGTGATGATGGTATTCGTATTGCCATTAGTAATTGGTTGACGAAAACAACCGGTGTAAAAATCATCGGCTTCTATTTGTCGCCCAACTACATGATGAAAAATGCTGTACGCCGCCGTTTGTTTAATGATGAAATTAATGAACTGCGTAAATCACCACGTGAGAATTACTATCAATTGAAAGATGCGTATTCAAAGTACATGAAATTGATTCGCAAAGATAAGTATCTTGAATCAAAGAATGTTGGCTATGAATCATTCTTTATTCTACCAGGTGGTAGTGATTTGAATATTGAGGATGAAGACTTTGAGGCACCAACAAAAGTTACCACCTCAACTTTGACCAAGGCGTTCAGTAAGTATACCAAAAATCGTCAAGTCAACCGTGTTCTGGTATCACGTTTCATCGGTATGATAGCAGTTTGATAACATACCACCGCTTGACAAAGTGGTGGTATCCTTATATAATGGTAGTTCCTAAAGTGATGGAGAATTTATATTATGACAAGTCGTGCTAATAAACGTCAGGCTTTTATTGATGCTCTTAATGCAACTGGTAAGGCTGAGGTATCGTTGTCAGAAGTGAAAGACATTGCCTCCGATGCTGGTCTGGCGATTCCCTACTGGTTCACTAACGATGAGAGTAATAAGGTCAAACGTGGTGTATATCGTGTTCCTGGCGCCTCTGGTGCTACACCAGCCATCAGTCTGGCTGCACAGGTAATACCTATGGCAAAACCCGAACCTGTGCAAGGTAATCGTATTGCAAATGTGACAACTGATCTTGAACTTGAGAATCTGGTTCCTTTTCAATATGACAACTATGTTCCTTTTGGCAACTTTGATGATGTGTTGTCAATTGTGAAATCAAAACAATTCTTCCCTGTGTTCATCACTGGTCAATCTGGTAACGGTAAGACCATGAGTATTGAACAGGCTTGCGCCAAAGCAAAACGCAAATTCGTTTGCGTATCAATGACACCTGATTCTGATGAGAGTGATTTGCTTGGTAACTATGTTCTGATCAACGGTCAAATGGAATGGCGTGACGGTCCTGTGACTGTGGCAGCCCGCCAAGGTGCTGTACTCTGTATTGATGAGATTGACTACGGCGCTCAGAATCTTTCCTGCTTACAACGGGTACTTGAGGGTAAGCCATTCTTGCTAAAGAAAAAGAATGAACTGGTTACACCTGCGCCAGGTTTTACCGTGTTTGCTACCGCTAACACAAAAGGTAAAGGCTCTGAAGATGGTCGCTATATGTTTACCAATGTATTGAATGAGGCGTTTCTTGAGCGTTTCCCAAATACAATGGAGCAAGAGTTTCCACCTGCACGTATTGAAGAAAAAATTATCAACAAAGAACTTGATTCAGTCGGTCGTTCTGATGATGTATTTGCCAAAAATCTAGTTACTTGGGCTAATACGATTCGTAATACCTTTGCTGATGGTGGTTGTGATGAGGTTATTTCAACCCGCCGTTTGGTACACATTGTGAAAACATTCGGTATTTACGGTGATAAGAAAAAAGCGATTGAGTATTGCTTGAATCGTTTTGATGCCGATACTAAGATTACCTTCCTTGATCTGTATACTAAGATTGATGCTGGTATTGATCCTAGTGAATTGGTATCAACTGAACAGATTGAACCGGTAACAACTTCTGAAGAACAGCCGTTTTAATTCTTGACAGAGGCTTAGTCCTCTGTTAGGATTATATTTGTGTCACTGAACAAACAATGTTTAAGTAAGTGACACTTTTTTAAACTCTGACTACTGGTCAGAAACTAAACTAGGAGAAATTATGAAATACAATACACTGCATTGCTATAATGCATCCTTCAAACTTATTGATCCGCAACTTTTTGACTTGCGTAAAAAAACAGGTCTAGACCTTTCCTTTCAATCATCTGCACGATGGTCTGATGATACAAAAACCGCATTTGTAACATCACTTGTTACAGGCATGGCACCATCAAAAATTGTTCTTTGTAATGTCGAGAAGTGCCTTGAAAATGTTATCGAGGGTTCAGATGACTGGAAATACTTCAAATATTGGCAAGACCAAGGATATGAATGGATTTCAATTGACGGTAACAACCGCACCATTACTATCAATGAATTTTTAGAAGGCAAAATTTCCATTGCACATGGAGATTATACACTGCCTAATGGTACAACGGTACACGTTGATAAAACCTGCGACAATTATAATACATTCAAGAAAATTTTCCGCAAATATGTTGATGAGTATGTGCAAGTGGCTTATGTTGCATATACGAATGCTACACGTTATGATATGACACAATTGTTTTTGAATATCAATGACGGTGTATCTCTTAACTCACAAGAAAAACTAAATGCTATTCTAGTTCCTTTTTCGGGTTGGGTTCGTGATCGTGTTAAAGAACACTATCCAGTTTTGAAAAAAGTTTTTCCAACAGAGAAACAATTTGTTCGCCGTTCTATTGATGACTTTATTGTTTCAATGGCAATTTACTCAACGTTTGGCACCCAAAAAACAATTCAATTGGGTGAAAAGAAAAAAGCCTATGAAGATGACTCTGCGGTATCACGTGGTACAAATCGTGCAGAGAAACGCATTGAAGAAGTTCTGCGCCTTGTGAAAAAATATGCTGATGATGGTTTTAAAAACTCATCAACATTATTCAATCTTTATATGTTGACTACACATATTCAAGACAACAACATGAAAATTTTGAATGAAGGTGATTTTTTCAAGTGGTTTATGGCTACAGAGAATCGTTTGATTGCAAATGATAAACCAATCATGACAACTTCAGGTGGTGAATCACGTACTTATAGTTCATGTAATGATACCATGTCTGCACCAGAATTGACTGCACGTAAAGATACTTTGTTGCGTGAGTTCAATAAAGTTGATTGCCTTGGTAAACTTGTGACTGCACGTGATAAAGAACGTTTTTATACACAAGCACAGAAGTATGAATTATGGTCAAAACAAGGTGGTGTTTGCCCTAAAACTGGTAAAGAAATTCCAGAACATGAGATCAACAATCACAAAAAGTGGCAAGCCGATCACATTCTACCACACGATCTAGGTGGTGAAACTACTATTGAAAACGGTCAACTTGTTTGCGCTGAATACAACAATAAAAAAGGTAATCGTTGGTCTGATCAAGCGGTAACATTTGCTTAATTTTTCACTATTGCCTAAGAGAGTGTTGACACACTCTCTTTTTTTGTATATACTATTAACTATGTAGAGAAAAGTCGCCTCTACTATTCATTTTTCGTGCGACTAATTTTTATGGAGTAAATTGAATGTCTGCTAAAGAGAAAATTCTAAAGTTCCTTTCTAAGGACGGTCCTTACAATACCTTGACTTCTGCACAAGCACGTGCCCGTTTCGGTATCGTAAACGTTGGTGCCCGCATTGAAGAACTTCGTGCTGAAGGCTACTGCATCTATACCAACAAGAAAACTCTTGCTGATGGTCGTCGTATCACTTACTACAAACTCGGCAAACCAACCAAAGAAATGGTTGCTATGGCACATGCTGTTCTTGGAGCAGAAGCGTTTGCCTAAATTAGGCTAGAAACTGGTGGAGTGAGAGCATATATATTATGTGTTCTCACTCTTTTTTTATGGATAAATTATGCAATTACAAGTTAACCTTGAAGAACTGAGAAAGAATAAACTGTTCGTGGCTACACCAATGTATGGTGGTATGAATCACGGTTTGTATATGAAGTCTTGCCTTGACTTACAAACTATCATGATTCGTTATGGCATTGAAACAAAGTTTTCTTTTCTCTTCAACGAATCACTCATCACAAGAGCAAGAAACTATTTGGTAGATGAGTTTCTACGCACAGATTTTACACACATGATGTTCATTGATTCGGACATTCACTTTGATCCGAATGATATCGTAGCACTGATGGCATTAGATAAAGATGTTATTGGTGGTCCTTATCCCAAGAAGTCAATCAACTGGGGCAACATTGCGGAAACAGCCCGCAAACATCCAGACCTGAATCCAAAAGAACTTGAGAATCTTGTTGGTGAATACGTATTCAACGTAGTAAAAGGCACACAACAATTCCAAGTATCCGAGCCATTAGAAGTAATGGAAATTGGTACAGGTCATATGATGATCAAGCGTCAGGTGTTTGATAAGATGAAAGAAGAATATCCTTTCATTCGTTATAAGCCCGATCATATTGGTCAAGCACATTTCGATGGCTCACGTTACATTCATGCATACTTTGATACCGTGATTGACACAACTGATTCATGTGTTGGTGGTGGCTCTGAGCGTTATCTGTCAGAAGATTATATGTTCTGTCAAATGTGGCGCAAGATGGGTGGAAACATTTGGTTGTGTCCTTGGATGAGAACTCAGCATATCGGTACATACGCATTTACTGGCAACATGCCCGCTGTTGCTCAGTATACCGGTAGACTTTGATCGACTACAAATACAGTGAAGACCGTATTCTTGAAGAGTTAAAAAAATACATCGACAAGACATACGGTCAACACTACTCACTAAACAAATTCCAAACTTCAGAATTCATTATAGACTGTGGGCACGGTGAAGGATTCTTTATTGGAAACATCATGAAGTATGCACAGCGTTACGGCAAAAAGAACGGCTATAATCGAGATGACTTGTTAAAAGTTGTACACTATGCTATAATGGCCTTACATAATCATGACTTGACGAGGAAATAAATCATGAAACTTTCAAATGAAACTCTGTCTGTATTGAAAAACTTTGCCAGTATTAATCAAGGCATTCTTTTCAAACCAGGCAAAACAATTCGTACCATTTCTACTCATAAGAATATTCTTGCTGAGGCTGTTGTCTCTGAAGAAATTCCAAAAGAGTTTGGTGTATATGATCTGAACAACTTTTTGTCCGTTCTTTCACTACACAAAGAAGAACCTGTGATTGACTTTGATGAGGCAAATGTTCTCATCTCTGGTCTACAAGGTCGCAGCAAAATCAAATATCGCTTCTGTGCATCAAGCATGATCGTTGCTGCACCAGATAAGAATCTGGAACTCAACAATCCAGAAATCAAATTTGATTTGAGTGCAGAAGACTTTGATTGGATTCTTCGTGCTGCCAATGTCCTTTCTTCACCACATATTGCTATTGAATCTGATGGTAGTAAAGTTTCTGTAACTGCATTTGATTTGCAGAATGATGCAGCACACACAGAATCTCTTGAAGTGTCAAAGAGCAATGGTGACAAGTACAAGATGCTGTTCAAAACAGAGAATTTGAAGATGCTTGCTGGTGCTTATTCAGTAACTATCTCTTCAAAGGGTATTGCACACTTCAAACACAAATCAATGAGCATTCAGTATTGGATTGCAACTGAAGCAGGCTCAAAATATGAGAAAGGTTAATCATGGGTAAGTTTGTTATTTTTACAAATGCATCACTAAACCACGATGGTGATTCAATCGCTATCAATAAAGACATTGTTGCATCAGTCTTTGAACTAATTCAGCCAGATTCAAATGCACAACTACAACCAAGAACTGTTATTTACGGTGTCAATAATATTGATTGGCAAGTTAAAGAACCATATCTTGAAGTGCTTGCAAAATTGAACGCTGACTGATATAATATATTACATTATGATTTTTGTGAAAGGTTACCATGGAACATCTTCTATGGACAGAAAAGTATCGGCCACGAACAGTGGAAGAATGTATTCTACCAGAACGTTTGAAAGCAGTGTTTCAACAATACGTAAACCAGAAAGAGATGCCAAATCTCCTTCTGGCTGGTGGGGCGGGTGTGGGCAAGACGACAATCGCCAAAGCCATGTGCAACGAAATCGGTTGCGACTACATGGTAATCAATGGTTCTGATGAGAACGGCGTCGATACAATTCGTGTCAAAATCAAAAACTATGCATCATCGGTTTCACTTTCTGGTGGCCGTAAGGTTGTCATTCTAGATGAAGCAGATTATCTAACACCAAACGCACAAGCAATTCTGCGTAATGCGATTGAAGAGTTTGCTGCAAACTGTTCTTTCATTTTCACCTGCAACTATAAAAACAAAATCATTGATCCACTACACAGTCGTTGTGCGGTCATTGAATTTGGTTTGAAGAATGGTGAAAAAGCGCAAATGGCTTCTGCGTTTTTCAAACGCATCACACACATACTTGATACAGAGAAAGTTGAATTTGACGAAAAGGTAATTGCCGAAGTAGTCAAGAAACACTTTCCAGATTTTCGTCGTGTTATCAATGAACTTCAACGCTATTCCAAACTCGGCAAGATTGATGTAGGCATCCTCTCTCAGATTGGTGATATTTCTCTAACACAGATTGTCAAACATTTGAAAGAAAAAGACTTTACGTCCGTCCGTAAATGGGCAGCAACGTCGGAAATTGATAACACGACATTCTTTCGCAAACTCTATGATGCTTTGTATGACATTGCAAAGCCTCAGAGTATACCACAAGCAGTCTTAATTCTTGCTGACTACCAATACAAGCAAGCATTTGTTGCTGACCATGAAATCAATCTTGTTGCTTGCCTGACAGAAATCATGGCTAACGTGGAATTCAAATGATACCTTTTGATACCTTATTTAAAGATGGCAAACTCAACAAGTTTATGGAAGAAAAGTCTAAAAACTTGTGGGAAGGCACACTCTTTGAAAAGTATCCATTGATATCCAACAAAAACAAAGGCGCCTTGGGAGAGAAAATAGTAGGTAAATACATGACATTACTAAACTGTTCTGTAAGAGAAAGAAAAAATTCAGGACAGGATTTTTTAATTGATGGTTATAAAACCGAAGTTAAAATTAGTTTAGCACATGAAACAGTACACAATCAATTTGCGCTTAATCACATTTCAATAAAAAAAGATTGGGAAAGATTGATCTTTCTTGGAGTCAACTATGATCTTTCAAAGTCAAAAATGGTATTCTTCAAGAAACAAGACTTTATTGACCATATGGACAACACACCTTCTCCTTTGTTTAAACATCAACAAGGTGGTGAAAAAATAAAGAATGACGATTACATTTTGATGGGTAATTTTGATAATTTTTTTGATTTGGATTTTGTCTACGACATTTCTGAATGGAAAAATAAGGAAGAACTAAGAGGTCTAGAATTTTGGTTGAAATAAAAGACTTTTTGAATATCAGATATAGTACCAGAAATCTTTCCGATGAACAATTTGAGGGTATAGTCAATGACTTAGCCACTCAATTAGAAGGTATAGATTACAAAACACTTTATACTGAAGAACAACTAAGGACAGATTGGAACAATTTGATTCGTTGGTTTTCAAATGAAAACACCATCAATTCAACTTCAAGAATTGGAATGAAATTGTGTGAACACTTTTTCCCAAACTTCTATAAAATAGAAGACAATCGTGGTAAAAGTTTTGCCAACAGTTGGACTGCTGAAAATCTGCAAAAAATTTTACGTTGGAATAGAAAGAGTCATAGCACACCATATCTTTCAGAACTAAAACGTGGAGTTTATTTTTGTTGTGGTCTAACCAAAAGTACAATGTATAGACCACAAATGGCAAAACTTTTGTGTTTGAAATATAAACCAAAAATAGTTTTAGACCCATGTGCTGGTTGGGGTGGAAGAATGTTAGGTGTGGTTTCAAGTGGTGCAAGATACATTGCTTTTGAACCAAATACAGAAACTTATAAAAATTTACAAAGACTGATTAAGTTTTTAAATATTGAAGATAAAGTTACAATCATATGTGATGATGCTTTAAATATGGCTAACTATAATTTACCTAAAGTGGATATGGTTTTGACCAGCCCACCCTATTTTGATGTTGAAGTTTATACTAAAGAGTCAACTCAATCAATAAACAATGTAACTAACTATGAATCCTGGATTGCAGAGTTTCTCAAACCTTTGATTGAAAAATCACTAAGCCATTTGAAAGAAGATGGTGTGAGTTGTTGGAACGTCGGTAAAGTCGGAAATAAAAACATGATAGATGATGTTAAGAATGTTCACTTTGAAAAACATTATTACGTTTTTGATAAATTCTCACTGGTCAGCAGCAAAAGGCAGGCATTGCAGAATGAACTTAAAAATGAGAAAAGTTTAGATGACACGGTGATTTTTAAATATGAGTAATCCATTTGACTATGCAACTGCCATCCTACAAACTAAGAAGCAAATGATTGTAGATGATATAACCGAGAAAGACTATGCTCCTTTTCTGGTCAACCGAGCCTTGTCTCAACACAAGGATTGTCTGGCCTTTGCGAATGAGATGAATAGTAGGCACTACCTTGAAAAGAAACTACAATTTGACTATTTGCTAAATACCGTCAGGTCTATGAAAAGACCGTTTGCGAAGTGGGCTAAGGCTGAAAAAAACGATGATTTGGAATGTGTCAAACTGGTCTATGGCCTGTCCGATTCCAAAGCACGTGAGGCTTTGAGACTTCTCAGCAAAGAACAAATCCAAAAACTAAAAGAAGAAACCCTGACGGGTGGGTTAAGGAAATGACATGGTTGATTTATCAAAGTTTGTTGAAGTCGTTCTTTCAAATCAAGATGACTTTTTAAAAATTCGTGAGACACTCACAAGAATCGGTGTCTCAAGTCGTAAAGAGAGGGTGCTGTATCAGTCTTGCCATATTCTACATAAACAAGGTAAGTATTATATCGTACACTTCAAAGAATTATTTGCATTAGATGGTAAGCTATCAACAATTACCGAAAATGATATACAAAGACGTAACGCTATTGCCAATTTACTTGAGGAATGGGGCTTGCTAAAGATTGTAAACTATGATATAGTAGAGAATAATATGGCACCAATTCATCAAATTAAGATTATTGCTTTCAAAGAAAAAGATGAATGGGAACTAGTTGCTAAATATAACATAGGTAAAAAAGGTAGAACTGAATAACGGTGATGCATCATGAGCAAAGTGAAAAACAATGCGATTAAACTGGTTAACAAGTACACCAAAGAAGAGGTGTACACACGGAATTACGATGATGTGATAAAAGAAGGCAATAATGAGTTCATTAAAGTCTTCAATCAAAGTAATCCACAAAGAACTTATCTTGTCAATCGTACAGCATTTGCGATTGCCAAGTGAGTCGTGATGCCTTCGGGGTCACGTAATTTTACTTGCTTAAAAGGAGAAAACTATGACTATTACTCGTATTAGTCCTTTACTACATCATACTCTTGGCTTTGATCGTTTCTTTGATGACATTGAGAAGTTGTTGTCTGCTACGCCAGCACAACATACTGGAAATACTTTTCCGTATCACAATATTATCAGAGTAGATGACAATCGTTACATTATTGAACTTGCGGTTGCAGGCTTCAGTAAAGACGACATTGAAATTACCAGAGAAAAAAATACTTTGGTAATCAAAGGTAATAAAGAAGATGAAGATATGGGACAAGCAGAATATCTACACAGAGGTATTGCTGCACGTAACTTCACAAAAACAATTACCATTGCTGACACTATTGAAGTACATAGTTCAGAACTCAAAGATGGTATTCTGCGTGTTGGTCTTATTAATGTTATTCCAGAACATCAAAAGCCAAAACGCATTGAAATTGGTAATGAACTGAAATTTTTTGAGCCTAAACTTCTACAAGAAGAAAAACAGGCTGCATAAACAGTGGGGCGCAAGCCCCACTTTGAAGGATACATGATGGACAAAGACCTACGATCATATCTCAAAATCTATTCCGATTGGCTCACACCAGAAGTGTGTCAAGAAACTGTTGACGAACTTGAACTAGTTGAAGGACAGTTTCAGACGCACCAGTTCTACGACTATCAGAATAATTCTAATCATTCGTATGAGCATGAACTTGCTGTTACATGGTCAAATGTAAAGCACAAAGAGTACATCATGCAAAGAATATGGGATGGCTTGCAGAGATATCACAAAGAACTTACTGATTGGGGTTGTAATTGGTATCAATCTTGGCAAGGATTCACTGAAGTTCGTTTCAACCGTTATCGTGAAGATACACAAATGAAACTTCACTGCGACCACATTCATTCAATGTTTGATGGTCAACGTAAGGGTATACCAACACTTACTATTCTTGGTGGTTTGAATGGCGGCTATGATGGTGGTGATTTGGTATTTTGGCAAGACACTCCTATAACTTTGAAGTCTGGTGAGATTATGATTTTCCCATCAAACTTCCTTTATCCACACAGAGTCGATCTGGTGACGAAAGGCACACGATACTCTTATGTTGCTTGGACATGGTAATGAAATCAAATTCAAACTTTAAAATGGGCAAAGAACTGAAGGTTCTACTTTCAGGTCTTTCTGGTAAAAACAAGACTGACTACAAGCGTGAGATGATTCAAGCAATCATTGCTCCACGAATTGAATTCAAGAAGAAGAAAAAAGAAGAGGTGCAAGGTGACTGATCTGTTGATGGTAAGTCACTTTCATAAAGACTTTCCTTTTAATCATGAATCCTCTTGGCTGAAAGCAGCATACGCTGGTTCTCATGCGCCATACAAGTGGCAACCACCAGGTCCCGGCAATTGGATCAACACATCACAACATAAAAGTGTATATGGCTATCGTCACTATTACAGCATGTGTAGTGAAGATGAGTTTCTTCGTGCATTAGCACAACAAGCATCCGAGTATTACTTGTGGCATAATGGTCGTGCAGACTTCATTGGCTGTACAACATATCGTCGTTATTTGGACTTCAAAGGTGACTTGGGTAAAAATATTCTGAAATCATCGTTGCCGGCCACACAAGAAAGTGCTAATTACATGTCATCCGATGAACAGAAGGCGGCCGCACTCAAACTACTTGAGACACACGATGCGATTACGAATCACATCACACCATTGCCATACTCAGTTCGTAATCAGTATCTACAGTCACAACCAGCAGAGTATTTGAATCTGTTTTTAGAGGGTATTGAAAAGTTATTACCTGATTACAGAGACAAGATGAGTTGGTGGGATGACAACGGCGCCAGTTTTGAAACATGTTATGTCATGCGTAAGCAACTGTTCAGAAAATATGCTTCTGAGTTATTTGAACTTTTAGAATATGTGTGGCAGAACACAAGCAGAGTATATCCAACAACTACAACAACATCTGAGCCATTGCCTTGGAGATATCCAGGTTTTTTAGGTGAAAGATTTTTACCATTCTTCCTACACGCCAACAACGTAAACGTGGCTAGAACGTCACTTGTCATTTTGGAATAGTCGGAACGATTTTTTCGTCGTGCGCCATGCATGAAGTGAGTGCTTACTTATAATGAAAGAAAAATACGTAAAAGCCCATATGAAAGCGGCCAGCGTTTATGCTGAACTTTCAACTGCTCGTAGATTACATGTAGGTTGTGTAATCGTCAAAGACAATACCATCATTGGTATCGGATATAACGGCATGCCATCTGGTTGGGATAACAACTGTGAAGAAACTTTATATGTCCTCAAAGATGAATGTTATGAGACACCGGAATGGATGATTGCCAATGGTTATACCGAAACTGCTCATGGTTGGACACGGTTAACGTCTAAACCAGAAGTTCTACATGCCGAATCTAATGCTATTGCTAAAGTTTCTCGGTCAACAAACTCAAGTGATGGGGCAACAATGTTTATTACCCACGCACCGTGCTTGGAATGTGCTAAGATGATATATCAGTCAGGAATCAAGGAGGTTTACTACAAAAACGCCTACAGAAGTGATTCAGGTATCAATTTTCTAAAAAAATGTGAAATTAAAGTTATTCAATGTGAGGAGTAAATTATGAGCAATATCACAAAAGTAGCAAAACAATTGGCTGAAGCCAATCCTAAAATCTCTAAAGCATACAAGTATGATCTTGTGATGCGTGAGTTTGACAACAAGGTTGAATTGATCGGTCTTGTTGATGATCCAACATATGACATTGCCGATTTTGTCGGTCGTGAAATGTTGTTTCCAAAAAAGTGGGTAACACTTGATGTTTATGAACCAACTACAAGGGTATCTGTATGAGTGAAATAGTTTGTATCACATTTAAAACACATCAAACAATCATTGGTGAAGTAGTTGATAAAGGTGAGATTGGTGTAAAAGTAAAAAACCCAATGCAAGTCATTGCAGTGCCACCACGTTCAGCAAGTGATCCGGGTGGTGTTGGCTTTGCGCCATATCTTGCTTTTGTTGAAGAGTTTGATAAAGGTATTACTTTCAATAATAATGACATTCTAACAACCAATACACCCGTTTCTGATTTGCTGGCACAATATAGAAAAATGTTTAGCCGAATTGAAATTGCACCACCTGGTCTTGTGATTTAATGAGTAAATATTATACGAATGTTTGCGTCCACGGCAATCACATACTTTTTCGTGGAGTGAACAACGGTCGGAGAGTTAAGACAAAGGTCAAATACTCTCCGACTTTGTTTTTGCAGTCTAATAAACAAAACCAATGGCGTTCATTGTTCAATGAGCCATTGGAACCTATGACTTTTGATACTATTCGGGAGGCACGTGATTTTGTCAAACGTTACGAAGATGTTTCAAACTTTAAAATCTACGGCAATACACGCTATGAATACGCATTCATTGCTGACAATTTTAGAGGGATTGTTGATTGGGATATTTCTCATCTCTCTGTCGCTTTCATAGACATTGAGGTTGGTTCTGAAAATGGATTTCCTGATCCATACAAGGCTACTGAGCCTATTACAGCAATCGCTATTCATCAATTGAATGGCGGTACTACGGTTTATGGTTGTGGTGATTATGAGGTAAAAGGTGAAGAAACATACATTAAGTGTGAAGATGAAATCAATCTTTGTGAACGGTTTATTGCTGATTGGTCAAGCGACCATCCTGACGTTGTTACTGGTTGGAATATCAAGTTCTTTGATATTCCTTACCTTGTCAATCGTTTCTCACGTTTATTTGGGGATGATGTAGTAAACAAGTTGTCACCATGGTCTGTCTATTCTGAAAGAAAGACTGTGTTCAAAGGCAAAGAGCAGATTGTTTATGATCTGGTCGGCATTTCTGTTCTTGATTATCTTGAACTGTACCAATGGTATGCACCTGGTGGTAAAAACGCCGAGAACTATCGTCTAGATACAATCGCCAGTGTAGAACTTGGTGAAAGCAAACTATCATATGATGAGTATGATAATTTACATCAACTCTATAGACTTGATCATCAAAAGTTTATTGAGTATAACATCAAAGATGTGCATCTGATTTTGAAACTGGAAGATAAACTAAAACTGGTTGAACTTGCACTGACTCTGGCGTATGACACCAAGTGTAACTATGATGATGTATTTGCACAAACAAGAATGTGGGATGCACTGATCTACAACTATCTACTTGATAAGAAGATTGTTGTGCCACCACGCCGTATTGCCAAAAAGAGTGAAGCATTTGAAGGTGCTTATGTCAAAGAACCAAAAATTGGTTTACATAATTGGGTCGCATCATTTGACTTAAACAGTCTGTATCCGCATTTGATTATGCAATACAACATCTCACCAGAGACCTTGATTGAGAAAGATGATTATACTGATGATATGCGCCGTATTTCAACACAGGCATCGGTAGAAAGTTTGCTTGACCAAAAAATTGATACGAGTGTGATGAAAGATGTGACAGTTACACCAAATGGTCAATTCTTTCGTACAGACAAGCAAGGTTTTCTACCAGCAATGATGATTGAGATGTATGAAGACCGTAAAAAGTTTAAGAAGTTGATGTTGAAAGAACAGCAAGATTATGAAAACGAAAAAGACAAAGGTAGAAAAAAAGAAATTGAGAAGTTAATTGCAAGATACAACAATCTACAACTTGCAAAGAAAGTTTCGCTAAACTCTGCCTACGGTGCAATGGGTTCTCAGTATTTTAGGTTTTATGATTTGCGCCAAGCACTTGCTGTTACACAAGCGGGTCAACTCTCTATTCGTTGGATTGAAAACAAACTCAACGATTATTTGAATAAAATTCTAAAATCTAATACTGACTATGTTATTGCTTCGGATACAGATTCAATCTATCTTAATCTTGGTCCACTGGTTGACTCTGTGTATAAAGAAAAACCAGAGGCTCAGAAAGTTATCGCCTTCATGGACAAAATCTGTGAAGAGAAAATTCAACCATATATTGATAAGAGTTATCAAGAACTTGCTGAATATGTTCATGCGTTCGACCAAAAAATGCAGATGAAACGTGAAGGCTTGTCCGATAAAGGTATCTGGACTGCAAAGAAACGTTATATTCTAAATGTGTACAACAACGAAGGTGTTCAGTATGCAAAACCAAAAATCAAGGTCATGGGTCTTGAGATGGTCAAGTCATCTACACCTACCGCTGTACGTGCCAAGATGTATCAATTGGTTGATTTGGTTGTAAACACCGACGAAGAAACGGTACAAAAGTTTGTTGCCGACTTTAGAGAAGAGTTTCGTAAGTTACCTGTTGAAGATATTTCTTTTCCACGTGGCTGTAATGGCTTGAAAGAATATGCGGATTCTGTTACAATATACAAGAAAGGCACACCTATTCATGTGAAGGGTGCAATACTGTATAATCATTTCCTTAAACAGCACAATCTGATGACTAAGTATCCTTTGATACAAGAAGGTGAAAAGTTGAAGTTTACCTATCTCAAAACACCAAACCCTTTCAGAGATATGGTTGTTTCATTTCCAACAAGATTGCCAAAAGAGTTTGAGTTGCAAGAATATATTGATTATGAAACACAGTTTGAAAAAACATTTCTTGAACCGATTAAATTGATTCTTGATTGTATCGGTTGGCAAACAGAGAAGCAATACACACTTGAGAGTTTCTTTTCATGAAAAATATACGTGTAATCAGAACTGGTATTAATGTCTCAAAGATATTGAAACAGTTGCAGCAGTATCCAGAAGACTGGGGCAACCAAAAAAAAGTAAAAGGCACTGAACAACTTGACCATGAGAAGTACATTGTTACAACCGATGTACTTCAGTTGGTTATGGCAGGTTTGGAAAGAGAAGAACAATTTGTTGGTGATAGTGAACTTTGTATTCCAACACCGGCATACAAGCATCACACAGAAATCATAAGTTTTGTCAAAAGACATTTTAAAAAGTTTTGTCGTTGTGGTTTTTTGAAATTAGGTGTTGGTCAAACAGTTGGTAGACATATAGATGAAGGTACTTATTATCTGACAAAGGATCGTTATCATCTATCAATACAAGGTAGATACGAATACTTTGTTGGTGATGAATCAGTTATTGTTGAACCAGGAACTTTACTTTGGTTTAATAATAAGGCATTACACGGAACACTCAATGTCGGTGACGTTGATAGGATAACTTTTGTTTTTGATGTACCACACTCTAAAAACAATCCATGACACATGTAATATTACCATTTTTGACTGCTCTTGCTTTATCGGGTATTGCTGCATATTACTCGGTGATTGGTCTTGCACAGATATTTCCAGGTTCATACTGGCCTATCATCATTATGGGTTCTGTGCTTGAAGCAGCAAAACTGGTAACTGTGTCGTGGGTATACAATCATTGGAAAACAACATTCTCTGCACTCAAACTTTACTTCCTCATTGCTGTGGTTCTGTTGATGGGTATTACATCAATGGGAATCTTTGGGTATCTTTCAAAAGCACACATTGAACATTCAAGCACAATAGCACCACAAGCAGCAAAGGTAGAAATCTATGATGAAAAGATCAAAGTTATTCAATCGCAAATTGAGAGGAACAACAAGAACCTTAGTCAGTATGATGAGGCTGTCGATCAAATTATGGGCAGAACGAAAGATGAAAAGGGGGCTGAACGGGCGAACCAAATTCGTAAAGCCCAACAGAAAGACCGTGAGAGAATCATTGCTGAGACTAAGAGGCTACAAAAAGAAATACAGTTACTCACGGAAGAGAAGCTCCCTTTATCCTTGGAAGTTAAAAAGGCTGAATCGGATTTGGGGCCTATAAAATATGTGGCAGAAGTAGTTTATGGCACACAAGATCGTGACTTGATTGATAAAGCAGTACGATTGGTTATCTTCATCATCATTATTGTATTTGACCCACTTGCTGTGTTATTATTGATAGCAGCAAATCAAACATACCGCAGAATTAGAGAAGATAAAGGTGAGATTGAACCGATCAAAAAGGCAGTAAAGAAGAAAAAACTTGACAGCACACCGTCACGCACGTTAGAATCATTCTTTGTGGATGATAAGCACACGGTAATACCAAAAGACAAAATTGCAGATATTGGAGATATGAATGAGCGTACTTGATAAACTAAAAAAAGCATCAACGATTAAAGAGACATCGGTGCTTTCTAAATCAAAGTTTTTTACCGATAAAGATATGATTCAAACTGATGTGCCTATCATTAACGTGGCACTATCAGGTAATTTAGATGGTGGTTTGACACCAGGTCTAACGATGTTTGCTGGTCCATCAAAACATTTTAAAACCGCATTTGCTTTACTCATGGCAAAATCATACATGAAGAAGTATGAAGACGCTGTTGTTCTGTTTTATGATTCTGAGTTCGGCACACCACAAAGTTATTTTGACGCATTCGGTATTGATACTGAAAGAGTGTTACACACACCAATTACCGATGTTGAACAATTGAAACATGATATCATGAATCAGTTGCAAAATATTGAAAAAGATGATAAAGTGATTATTGTGCTTGATTCGATTGGCAATTTGGCTTCAAAGAAAGAAGTTGAAGATTCAATTGAAGGTAAATCTGTTGCTGACATGAGCCGAGCAAAACAGATGAAATCTTTGTTTCGTATGGTCACACCACATTTGACAATCAAAGACATTCCAATGATTGTTGTCAATCACACATACAAAGAGATTGGTATGTATCCTAAAGATATCGTTGGTGGTGGCACAGGTTCTTATTACTCAGCAGACACAATCTGGATTCTTGGTCGTCAACAAGACAAAGATGGTACAGAAATTGTCGGCTATAACTTCATTATCAACGTAGAAAAAAGTAGATATGTCAGAGAAAAATCCAAAATACCTGTTACTGTATCCTTTGACGGTGGTATTAACAAGTGGTCTGGCCTATTGGATATTGCACTCGAAGGTAATTTCGTCACTAAGCCAAGCAATGGTTGGTACGCTAAAGTAGATCAAGAAACTGGTGAAGTTCTTGAGAAGAAACGTTTTGCTGATACTCAAAATGAAGAGTTCTGGAAAGATATTCTTGCAAATGAAAGTTTCAAAGAATATGTAAGGAAAAAATATGAAATCACTTATAGCAGCATTCTTGGAGAAGATGCCGTTTTGGAAGAAGAAGATGAAGCCACAAATTAATGAAGATTTCACACTTCTTGATTCTGATGATGGATTTAAAACTGGTGTTGGCATACTAAAGGGTCCGTATCAGGGAGTTCTTTATCATTATGGTAAAGTTAGACTATCTGAAGAAGAAGACCATGCTAAGATGACTTTTTCTTATACAATAGTCACTTCACCACAAATACCGATTGATGATTTAACGCAGGACACCGAGTTTCATACACTCATTGGTGACATATTAACTGAAATTTTAACCTCAAAGAATTATGAAGCGCCTAGAGACTACGATCCTGAAGAATTTGATATTTAATGAGGACTATACAAGAAAGATTATTCCTTTTTTAAAGACTGAATACTTCACAGACTCAACAGAAAAAAATCTGTTTGAGGAAATAAACGACCACATAAATCAGTTCAAACATCTTCCAACCTACGAATCACTTGTCATCAATTTTACAGAATCACGTAAACTGACCGAAGAACAGGTCAGAAAAGCCGTTGAGATGATTCGTGAAATCAATGCAGACAAAACTGATCCTACAGATGTAGATTGGCTCATCAAGCAAACTGAAAAGTTTTGCCAAGACAAAGCAATCTATAATGCCATCATGAAGTCTGTTAAGATTCTTGATGATAGGGAAAATAAAGAAGATAAAGGTATGATACCAAAGATGTTATCTGATGCACTTGGTGTATCATTTGATAACTCTGTTGGTCATGATTATATTGATGATTCAGATAATCGTTTTGATTTCTATCATCGTCATGAAACAAAGATTCCTTTTGACCTTGATTTGTTCAACAAGATTACCAAAGGTGGTCTACCAAAGAAAACATTGAACATTGCACTTGCTGGTACGGGTGTTGGTAAATCATTGTTCATGTGTCACGTTGCAGGTTCTTGTTTGGCACAAGGTCTGAATGTTTTGTATATCACGATGGAAATGGCTGAAGAACGAATTGCTGAACGTATTGACGCCAATCTATTGAACATTGATATTGCTGACCTGAACTCTATCAGTAAACAAGATTATGACCGCAAGTTCTCTGCATTGAAAGTCAAAACACATGGTAAACTCATCATCAAAGAGTATCCAACAGCAGCAGCCTCAGCACTACACTTCCGTGCTTTGTTAAATGAATTGCAACTAAAAAAGAGTTTCAAACCTGACATCATTTTCATTGACTATCTTAACATTTGTGCAAGTGCCAGAATCAAACCTGGTGCTAACGTAAATAGTTATTCTTATATTAAGGCTATTGCGGAAGAACTCAGGGGTCTTGCGGTTGAGTTTGAAGTGCCGATAGTATCGGCTACACAAACGACCCGTTCCGGCTTCACCTCCAGCGATCCTGGTCTTGAGGATACTTCAGAGTCCTTTGGCTTACCAGCGACCGCAGACTTTATGTTCGCCTTGATAAGTACCGAAGAGTTGCAACAATTGAATCAGATACTAATTAAGCAACTAAAGAATCGCTACAATGATCCGAATTATTTCAAGCGGTTTGTAGTGGGTATTGACAGAGCCAAGATGAAACTGTATGATGTGGAACAGTCAGCACAGGATGATTTGGTAGATACCGGACAAGTTGATGACAAACCTCTGAACAGTTTTGGTGACCGTGAACGTCAGTCTGGGATGAAGAACAAGTTTGGAGGATTCAAAGTATGAGTTACGTGAAAACATATGATAATGTTTTACCACCAATACTTTGTCGTAATACAATAGATAAATTTGAAAAAAATGTTGACCAACAAGAGAATGTCGTGCTTGACGGTCATCGCTCATTTACAGAAATCAACTTGAATCAAAATTCAAGCACGTGGAAGAAAGAGATAGATTATCTTATGTCTACTCTACACACCTATATTGAAGTTTATAAGAAAGATGTTGGTGTGGATGATATGGCTTGGCCAGAAGAATATGGTTTTGAAGAATTGAGGATGAAACGGTACTTTCCTAACGATAAAGATGAAATACAGTTTCATGTAGATGTAGAGAATCATGATTCCGCACGAAGATTTCTTGTGTTTTTCTGGTATCTAAATGATGTTATGGAGGGTGGAGAAACTGTATTTCAGTTGAATAAGAACGTGCCACCTAAGATCAAAGTTCAGCCTAGAGAAGGTAAATTGCTCATATTTCCACCTTTATGGACACATCCACACATTGCAAGTCGGCCAGTAGACAACACCAAATACATTATTGGAGGATATCTACACTATCTGTGATAATATAAATACTCTAATAACCACTGAAAGGGTGTTTAATGAGTGCTGCTTCCGACAAGTTTGAAAATGATGTCGCTAAGAACATCAACAAAATTCCAGGTATCAAAGCCTTGAGGCCAAAAGTTAGTACGGAGTATTCGGATGTTAAAATTGAGATTGATAAATTCAAAGGTGAAAATGCCATATGGTTAGAAGTGAAAATGTCACACACAGACAATCTTTCCAATCCACGTGTTTTTTACGAAAAAGGTAAATGGCATACCACCTATACAACACCCGCTGCAAAACACACTGTAGACATCCTCAATAAATCCGCACAGGCAAAAAAATTCATTAAAGACATTGCAAAGTTTTCTGGTATACCTGAAAAAGTAATAAAAATACCTACGAATAAAGGTGGTCTAAAAGAAGAAGGTGCTGTGCCATTGAGTGTTATGAAAGCATATTTTAGTCAACCAAGCATTAATCGCTACATTGCTAATGAAGAAAATTACAATCTCGGTGATGTCGTAACAGAGCATTATACAATTGGTAAAGCAAAACCAGCATACTATATGCAGGCGGGTGATGATTTTTATATGGTATCAAAAAAGAATCCACTTAAAATAAAAGGTATTCCTGCTCTAAGTGGCTCAGGTGATTTCAAAGTTCGTGTATCTACACGTTCAGAATTTTATGAAGTGCAAGCCGAAATAAAAATTAAGAAAATGCCAGACAGTAAATTTTCCGTGGCACCAGGTACAAAAAAACAAAACCCATTTCTAAGCATGTCAAAATGAAATTCATGGATTACATAAAAGAGAGTAAAGAAGGCAAGAATGTTCACCTTGAACATCTTGAAGATAATGTATTAAACGCCGGTGTATCGGGCGCACGTGAAGCAATAGAATTTCTCCGTTCTTTACGCAATATGCTTGCTGGTCACACAGGCTCAAAATTAAATGTGACTACAAAATGGGATGGTGCGCCTGCTATCTTTGCTGGCACAAATCCAGAAAACGGTAAATTTTTCGTTGGTACGAAATCAGTATTTGCAAAAAATGCAAAATTGAATTATACTGATGAAGACATTGACGAAAATCATCCTGGTGAGGGTTTAAATCAAAAACTCAAACTTGCATTGGCATTCTTGCCTAAGTTGGGCATCAAAGGTGTTTTGCAAGGCGACATGATGTTCAGCAAAGGCGACATCAAAAAAGAAACTATTGCGGGTGAAGAATATATTATCTTTCAGCCAAACACAATCGTATATGCTGTGCCAGTAAAATCAAAGTTAGCACAAACAATGTTAGCGGCACAGATTGGTGTGGTGTTTCACACATCATACTCCGGTAAAACATTAGAGACAATGAAAGCATCATTCAACATTGATATTGGTCATTTAAAGACTACAAAAGATGTTTGGTTTCGTGATGCATCGTTTACTGATGCGTCTGGTTCTGTCACGTTTACTGAAGAAGAGACAGCAGCAATCACATCTATTCTTTCAAACGCAGGTAGAGTTTTCAACACGATACCTGCATTGACATTGAATCGTATTGCTGCATCGGATGTTTTTCTTACACAGATCAAAACATTCAACAACACGAAAGTTCGTGAAGGCAAAAAGATTGCTGACACCAGAGTTCATACACAAGAGTTAATTAACTACGTAGAAGCAAAACTGAACAAAGAAATTCTGGCAGCAAAGAAAGAAGACACAAAACAAAAACGCATCAAAGAGAAAAATGAAGTGATGCGTTTCTATCGTTCAAATGCGATTCAACTGAAACAAATATTTGATCTAATGAATCTGATTGTTGATGCTAAGTTGATGATCATTCGTAAGTTGGAAACTATCAAGAGCATTGGCACATTTGTTCGCACTGACGATGGCTTCCGTATTACTGCACCAGAAGGTTTCGTTGCTGTTGATCATCTTGGTAAAGCATTGAAACTGGTAGATAGACTTGAGTTCAGCAGACAAAACTTTAACGCACAGAAGGCATGGGACAAATGAGTTACGACATCAATAAAATTTTAGCAGAGTATGGTGATGATGATTTTGGTTTCAGCACAGTTGATGAAGTTGAATATCAAGCAGTCATTGCGGAGAAAGATGAAACTGTTGAAGAGTATAAAGCAAGACTTCAGCAAGTAGAAAAGATCATTATGCCATTTCTGACAAATCTGTACAAGACAGCAAGTCAACCATACATTCATTGGCCAAATCGTGGTCCAATTATTGAGAAACAAATGCAAAAAGTATTGCAATTGACGAGGGGATAATGGTTACAATATCTGACACTGCTGTAAAGAAAATTAAATCTATCATTGCTGAAGAAGACCCTTCACTCAAACTACGTGTGTTCGTTCAGGGTGGTGGTTGTTCTGGTTTCCAATATGGCTTCTCAATAGAAGAATTGCCGGCAGCAGATGATGACTTTACATTTGAAAGAGATGGTATTGGAGTTGTTATAGATAGTATGAGTATGCAATACATGAATGAAGCGGTGATTGATTATAAAGAAGATATGATGGGTGCTTCATTTACAATCAAAAATCCAAACGTAACTGCAACGTGTGGTTGCGGTTCTTCATTCACGATATGAAAACATTCAAAGATTATTTAAAGGCAAACAAAGACAGCAGACAAGAGTTTGTATCTAAGGCCGGCGGAGGTGAGTGGGGAAGACCTGAACTCACTGCTAAATATCTTGATGACACTCCTGGTCAAAGCACACAACAATATAAAAAGTTTACAGGAAGTTGGAAAGAAACTGACATAAAATAAATCACTGGAGATATTATGAAAGATGTGATCGTGGGATGCTCAACAAATTATGACTGGGCAAAATTAAAATATTGGATTAATTCCATCAATGAATCAGGCTTTGAGGGTGATAAAGTTCTGATTCTCATGAACTGCGATAAAGAAACTGCACAGAAGGTAACTGACGCAGGCTTCTCAATCATAGCGTTCAATCAAGACAAAGACGGCAATCTAACTTATCAGTCTCAACTGATGGTGCATGTTGAGCGTTTCATTCACATTTACAAACTGCTCAAAGATAATGACTATCGTTATGTAATTACCACAGATGTACGAGATGTTATCTTTCAAAAGAACCCTGTTACATGGTTAGAAGAAAATCTATCCAAACAAGAAGATTTGGTATTTTCTTCCGAAAGCATGAAATATAAAGATGAGCCATGGGGTCGTGAGAATCTAACACAGTGTTATGGTCAAGGCATCTACGAAGATTTTAAGAACAACACGATCTTTAATGTCGGTGTTCTTGCTGGTCGTGGTTATGCAATGAGGGATTTGACTTTGCAGTTGTTTCTAAACTGCATCAACAGACCAATACCAATCGTTGATCAAGCAGTATTCAATGTAATGATTTCAAGACACCCATATATTGATTCGTCAATGTACACTCAGTCAGAATATGGTTGGGCATGTCAACTTGGCACAACTGCCGATCCAAGTAAGATTGATCAATTCAGACCACATCTTTTAGAACCATCACCGAAATTAGAAGGTGACAAGGTTGTAACTTCAACAGGAATAGAGTATACTATTGTACATCAGTATGATCGTGTGCCAGAATGGAAGAAAGTGATTGAGGCAAAATATGACGACAAATAGAATTAAAGAATTATTTTGGGACTTAGAAAAGCCATCTACAAAATGGTCAGGTTACTTTGATGTTTATGAAAGACACCTAAAGAAGTTTGTAGGTAAAGCACCACGCATCTTAGAAATCGGTGTGCTTGGTGGTGGTTCAATTGAAATGTGGCTAAAGTATTTTGGTCCTGATACTTCAGTTGTGGCAGTTGATATCAATGAAGAGTGTTTGAAATATGAATACAACGGTGATGTTAAAGTTGTGATGGGTGACCAAGGTGACGCTGCCTTCTGGTCAGAATTCTTGAAAACACAAAACAATTTTGATATTGTGATTGATGACGGCTCTCATGTAATGAATCATCAAATCACTACATTGAACAGTGTATTTACACACATCAAAGAGGGTGGTGTTTATATTTGTGAAGACACTCACACAAGTTATTGGCCACAGCCATGGGGTGGTGTATTCCGTGGTGCTGGCACATTTACTGAACACTGTAAGCGTGTGACAGATATTGTGAATCAACAACACTTTCAAGGCTCACCAATTTCTGATGAAGCACTTGCGGTGTATAACAATCTTTATTCTGTATCATTCTATAACAGCATGGTCGTGATGGAAAAAGAACAACTGAAGACATTCGGCATTACAGACAACAAAGCAAATGTGGGGCGTGACCTATGAAGATAGCACTCTGTATCTCTGGCCAACCAAGAATGTGGGAAAAAGGCTTTGAGTATCACAATCTAAACATTATCAAAAACAACGATGTAACTGTGTTTCTGCATTCGTGGGAAATGCCAGCAGAAGAAATGCAAAATATTTCAGAGAAATATAATGCACATAGTTTCATCACATCACCAAATCCCACAATTGATTTATCAAAATACACAAACACACCGCCACCATCACCAAACTGGAAAGTTAAAGATGGTCGCATGTCAACATGGGCGCAGATGTTTGCAATTTACGAATGTATGCGTACAAAGCGTGAGTATGAAGAATATCACAACATGAAGTTTGATTGGGTTGTTCGTTCACGGTTTGATTTTGCAATTAATGCTCGTATTCCTTTTGACACATTGAATCCGAACAAACTATACATTCCAAACTGTCGTATGTCACCTAATCGTGATTTTGGTAATGATCAGTTTGCGTTTTCATCCTCAGAAAACATGGACAAGTATTCATATGCATATCAACACTATGATGAATTCTACAATAATGGTGTGCAGTTCATGATGGAAGACTTTATGAGTGCCAACTGGAAACGATACGGTCTTGTTGGTGAAAATCTAGTATACTGTGATGTCAATCATCCATTCTCACCTGGTGAGTATAATGGCACATGGCATTCACTGTTACGAAATGATATGGAAGAATGGTTGAAATGAATCTCATAATCTGTATGGCGGGATATAACACCCGTTTTCATGATGTTGGCTTTGACATACCAAAATATCTTTTGCCTTGGAATGACAAGACAATCATATATGATATTTTGAAGAATCTTGGTTGGGTTACACAACTGATTCTTGTGGCCAATAAAAGAGACATTTATTTCAAAGATCAACTTGTTGAAGCAATCAAACCACTTGGTTGGAATGAAAGCAATATTCTATACATTGGTGACACAAAAGGCCAAGCACACACAGCAGCAATTGGTATTGAACAACTGAACAACAAATATTTACCAACGTTCGTACACAATGCAGATACAATTATTAAAGGTCGTCGTATAGATTTTATTGCTGATGACTTAACCGCAAAGCATGATGCATATATTGATGTTTTTGTGGGCAACTCACCAAAGTATTCTTATGTTCGTGCATTTGAAAATACGGTAATTGAAATTGTAGAAAAGAAACAAATCTCACCGTATGCATCATCAGGCTTCTATGGTTTCCTGACGGGTCATCTTTATCTAGAATATTATAACAAGTTAGCCGAAAAAGATGGTGAATTATATATTGCAGATGTGATACAAAGTATGATACAATCTAATAAACAAGTATTCATGAATCCTCTTGGTAGTAACCAAGAAACGATTGTTTTAGGCAGTCCTCAAGAATACGGAATTGAGATAGCAAGGCAAACATTAGGTGCAAAATGAAAACTATATCATTGAAAGGTGGCTCACTCAGTAGAACTTACTGGCTACCAGATGAGAAGATCGTTCGTAAAGAAATTTCACGCATAGAAAATCGTGAATATGGTTTTATGCGTTGGTATTCTCAGTTAAAGAAATTACAAGAATACAATACACTATATCCTGGCTTGTTTCCTAAAGTTGTGAATGTAGATTCAAACAAAACAACTGCATGGTTTGATTTAGAATACCTTGAAGGTTTTCGTGACATCAAAAGCATTCTCAGCAAAGACATATTGAGTGAAGATCAAATCTTCAGAATGAGCCAAGCGGTTTGGAAAGGTTTGAATACTCTTCATTCAATTAAAAAAGAACCTATTCCTGGTGCGCCAAGACTTTATTTTGATGAAGAGATTGATCAGAAGATTGCTGATGCAATAAGTCTGCCATCATTCAAAGACTTCTTTTATCGTGGCACATATGGTTTCAACGGAGACCTTATTGTAGGTATTGGTGGTTATCTTCAAGTTTTGCAAGAATACTTTGCAGAATTGGAAAACGATGATGAGTGTAATATTCATGGTAATCCCACACTTGAAAACATCATGTATTCATTTGAAGAAGATCGTGTAGTTTTTATTGATACATATGATGAAAGTATGTGGAACACCAAGTATCTTGATTATGCACAAGTGCTTCAGTGTTCACGTAGTCACTATGGTTTCATCAACGACCGTGATGTTCGTGTTATAGGAATTGATCTGTTCAATCCTCATGGCGGCACAGAACACTTTGACACGTTCAACAAACACTTTATCTCTGAGTTGCCAGAAGATAAAATGAAACTCATAGATATACTAGAAGCATCACAGTTCATTCGTATGCTACCATTTAAGTTGATTGCGGGTGATATCAACAAAGCCAAGTATTTTTATGTTCATGCATGTAAATTGTTTAGTAAGGCGATGAAATGAGTTTAGACTTTATGATGGATTATGACAAGTTCAAACGAACTTGGTCAGTTAAAACAGAACTACCAGTAGAATTCAAACTTACATACTCTGCTGACATCTTTAGCCCAAGCAATCAAGATATTGTAAACATCACGAATAGTGAGCGTAGAATTATCGTGATTGATTCTGAAGTACATGATTTATACAAAGATAGTATCGCAGCATATTTTGGTGCAGTCAAGTTGAGTTGTAAAATACTTTGCGTAGACTGCAAAGAAGAAAATAAGAATTGGAAAAATGTTGATCGTATTTTGGACTTTTTTGAACAATATGGAGTGTTACGCCGTGAACCTATTATCGCAATTGGCGGAGGTGTTCTGCTGGACATTGTTGGCTTTGCTTGTAGCATATACCGTCGTGGAATTCCCTACGTTAAAATTCCCACAACACTTCTTGCCATCGTTGACGCTTCTGTAGGCTCTAAAGTTGGAGTCAATCATCTAGGCAGACGCAATCGTATCGGTGCGTACTATCCACCACTTGCAACATACATTGATAAAAAGTTTATCAAGACGCAAAGTGAACGTGAGATTGTAAATGGCATTGCAGAAATATTCAAACTTGCAGTTATCAAATCACCAGAACTTTTTCATCTGCTAGAAGAGAATGCAGAGATACTGATTGATGAAAAGTTTCAATATGGTGCGGTGCCAGTTCGTGTAATCAATCTTGCTATCACAGACATGATTGCAGAACTTGGACCGAATCTATGGGAAAAACGATTAGACCGTTGCGTAGATTTTGGTCACACATTCAGTCCTGTAATTGAGATGTCTAATATACCAGAGTTGTTGCATGGTGAAGCAGTAGCATTAGATTGTTTGTATAGTTCGTGTATCTCATTCATTCGTGGCTACATTGACACAGTTCAATTGAAACGAATCTTTGGTGTTGCAAAAAGATTGAAACTGAAAACATTTCATAAAGACTTTACCAATATGAAGTATTTGTTGGAGAGTCTACGTGATGCAACTAAACACCGTAACGGCAATCAATATGCACCACTGCCTATTGCAATTGGTAACTATAAGATTGTGAATGATGTTACTGAAGATGAAATGAAACTTGCGATTGATGTTTTTGAGGAGATGTGATGCGTAAAGTTGCCGTGGTTACAGGATGTAGTTATGGCCTTGGCCATGATATTGCAGATAGGCTGATTGATGAAGGTTATTTCGTGTATGGTCTTTCACGCACAAAACCACCAGTAAAACTATTTTCTGCACCGGATACATTTCAGTGGATAGAATGTGATATCTCAAAGTCAGATCAAGTTAAAGCCGCATTTGAAAGAATTGGCACATACATTGATGTGCTTGTAAACAATGCGGGTATATATGAGTGGGGGCGTTTCAAAAGTTATTTTACAGTTGAAAAGATAGATCAAATTATTGATTTGAACGTTAAAGGCACAATGTATGTGACACTGCAAGCACTCAAGTTAATGAACAAAGGTAGTAATATTATCTTCATTAACTCTGTAGCAGGTCTTAAAGAGATGGAATGGGAAGCAGTTTACTCGGCATCTAAACATGCTATTACTGCATTTGCTGGTGCGTTGGGCTCTGAACTGCATACACAAATGAATGAGATTCGTGTGACAAGTATTCATCCTGGTGGTATCAAAACACCAATGCAAGATAAACATACTTCTAAAGATAAAATGTTAGATACAAAGGAAATTACTAACACAATAGTTCATGTATTGAATTCTAAAGCAACATACAAAACAATTAAATTATTTTCGGAGTTTGAATGGCACTGATACCTGATCGCAAACTTTTTATTGTAACTTCAGCACTCAACACAGACATGGGTGAAATTAAACGTGAAGAACGATTAGAACAAACTATAGACGGATTACAATTATTAAGAGAAAAAGTACCTGACGCTATTGTTTTATTCGTTGATGGTTCACCACACAAAGTTGAAGAAGAAAAAATCAAAATCATTTCAGACTGTGTTGATTTTGTAGCCGACTTTTCCAGTGATGAAATGATTAGTACATTTGCAGTTAATCATCGCAAAAGTGAGGCTGAAAGCACTTTATTGATGAAAACTCTTCTGCTTCTAAAACAAGAACCACATCTGGCCAAGATTATGTTGTCTGTAAATAGAGTCTTTAAATTGTCAGGTAGAACAGATTTGTTGAATTCTTTTGATATTCACGAACATGATCACTTTGGTAAATATGTGTTCAAGAAAAGAATACCAACATGGTTAACCGACAGTCGTAAGGAGTTTGCAACAAATCTTCTTATTACCAGAATGTATTCTTTCTGTCCGTCTTTGATAGACAATTATCTAGAATCTTTACGACAAATCATTACGGTAACAAATCAGACTAGAATTGACACGGAACATGCTCACTTTCTTGTGCTAAACAAAGAAATTCTAGTTGAATTGGATCAAATTCATTGTCAAGGGACCGTGGCCACCACAAACACGCTAGAAGTTTACTAAATACTAAATAACAGAAACAACTGCCGCAGAGGTAGAGGGATTATGAAATTTAGAGATTTTCTACGTGAACAGAAAGAGAAACATGCCGTCCTAGCATTTGGTCGCATGAATCCGATTACAAACGGTCACGAAAAACTAGTCAATAAAGTCAAAGAGATCGCCGATAAAGTTGGCGGCTCACATCATATCGTTCTGTCACATTCACAGGACGCCAAGAAGAATCCCCTTACAGCAGATCAAAAAGTCAAACATGCCAAGAGAGCATTTTCTGGCACGAATTTCACAGCAGCATCTAAAGAAAAACCAACATTCTTTGACCATGCCGAAGCATTACACAAGAAGGGTGTAACACATCTTCACATGGTTGGTGGTTCTGACCGCACAGAAGAATATCACAGACTGCTACACAAGTACAATGGCACACATGAAGGTGCCCGTTTCAACTTCAAAGAAATCAAAGTACACTCAGCAGGTGAACGTGATCCTGATGCTGAAGGTGTAACTGGCATTTCTGCTTCTAAAATGCGTGAACACGCAAAGAGTGGCGATCTTGATTCATTCAAGAAAGGCGCACCATCATCAATGTCTCATGCTCATGTCAAGCAAATGTTCAATGATGTACGTAAAGGTATGAGACTTCACGAAGAAATCATTCGTGAGGGTGTACACGACAAAGGTATTTTCAAAGCAGTATTTCTAGGTGGTGGTCCTGGTTCAGGCAAAGACTATGTGTTAAGCAAGACACTAGATGGTCATGGTCTAACAGAAATCAATTCTGATAAAGCACTTGAGTATCTGATGGACAAAGAAAACCTTGATAAGAAGATGCCAGAGAATGAAGAATCACAACGTAATGCTGTTCGTAAAAGAGCAAAGAACGTTACAGAATTGCGTCAACGTTTAGCACTTCATGGTCGTAATGGATTGATCATCAATGGTACTGGTGATGATCCAGAAAAGTATGCCAAGATCAAAGAGATGCTTGAGAAGTTAGGCTATGAAACATCCATGGTCATGGTCAATACAGCAGACGAAGTATCAAAAGAAAGAAACATTGAACGTGGTCAACGTGGTGGTCGTACAGTGCCAGAAGACATTCGTAAAGAGAAATGGGAATCTGTACAAGCAGCACGACCAATGTTTGGTAAACTATTTCGTGACAACTATGTTGAGTTTGATAATTCAGAAGATTTGCGTACAGCAGCACCGGAAGTTGTAGAAGCAAAGACAAAAGAACTTGATGGCATTTTTAAAAACATGCAAAAGTTCGTCGGCAAGCCACCGAAGAATGATTTGGCAAAAGGTTGGATTGCTACAGAGTTGGGTAAGAAAGATACTGCACCGATTCGTACTGATATGAAACCACATGCCGATGCTGGCACACATGAAGATATGTCCAAGATGGGTCTAGAGTATTATGGCTTTGGCCGTTATGGTAAAGACGGCAAAGTTACACATCGTTCAGTGCATGGTAGTTTAGTGCCGGTAGAGAAAATTGCAAAGACTGTTGAGACACATCAAAACAAAATGGCCAAGATGAATGAAGCAGTCACAGTATCAGTTACAGGTGATACAGTAGAAGAAGTCACACGCACACTTCGTTTGCTCAAGTCAGATGAAGAAGAGATGACAGAGGAAGAAGAAGTAAACACAATGTCTGATGCTGGTGCTTACAATCTACTGACATTAGGTAGAGGTATGATTAAAGAAGATTTACGTAAGTGGTTTAGTAAAACTGATCCAGAAGGTGGCTGGAAGCGCATCAATAGCAAAGGTGAAGCAATTGGTCCTTGCGCCAGAGAACCAGGTGAAGCAAAACCAAAATGTATGTCAAACGAAAAGAGAGCATCACTATCTAAGAAAGAACGTGCTGCTGCCGTGGCTTCAAAACGCCGCCATGATCCTAATCCAGAACGCAAGGGTGAGCCAATCAATGTTTCAAACTATGGCAAAGGTAAGATCAGTGAAGCGGCATATGAAGGTAACATTGGCATGATGGAAGTCATGAAGTTTCATCAGAAGGCTACACCAGAACAGAAGAAAAAATTCAAAGAACATCTTGCGAACAAGAATCACAAAGAAGCATGGAAAATGATTCAACATGTTTCTGGCACAAAGTTAATTGGTAAACAGTTTGAAGAAACGCAAAAGAAACAGAAGTTATTGACAGACAAGAACGGTAAGACAAGATTGTTTTACATTCGTGGTTCAGCAGCAAAAGAAGCACACCAAAAAAATGGCACAGTAGCAAAAGTTGGTAACAGATACGTTGTTAAATTAAAAGAGGACTTGCATGAAATACATTCACCTGATCATTCTGCGATTGAAGCACTTTATGGACAGAATAGTTCCACCCCGTCAGCCCAACAACTCGGTAAGGTTAGAACCGGTACTGGAAGAAAAGAACGACCAGCCCTTGACAAACCCGTTGCCGAAGGAAGAAGAACCATCAGCCTTGCCACCATCAAAGAAAACTTCCAGAAGAAAGCCGAAGAAAGAGAAATAATTTCTGAGATTGACAGAGGCATTGAACCTGGTATTTCAATGGCAGGTGCTGGTGAATCTCCTGCTAGAGACATGGGTGAGAAGTTGAGTAAAAAGGGTAAAGCAACACAAGTTGTGCCTAAGAATATTAGTGAACTTACTGGTGATGAAACGACAGCATCAATTGGTGATCAAAAAGAAGATGAATTGAAGAAAAAAGGTATCTCACTTATAACATTTAAAAAGAGAAACTACGTATGAAATCATTCAAACAACTGATGGATGAAAGATGTTGGCCTGGATATAAACCAGCGCCGGGTAAAAAAGCATATGCAAAAGGCTCATGCGTAAGAGAAGAGAGAGAAGGTGGTGCTGGTGGTGCAGATAATCCTGTATTCACAAAGCCGAAGATGATGAAGTTAAAAAAAGAAGATTATGAAGCCGATGATGGTCCACTTACAGAAGAACAATTAGAAGAAGTTGCAGCATGGCAGCGTAAAGAAGGTAAAAATCCAGAAGGTGGTTTGAATCAAAAAGGTGTTGAGTCATATCGTCGTGAAAATCCTGGTTCAAAATTACAAACTGCTGTGACAACGAAACCAAGTAAACTAAAAGCAGGTTCTAAGGCAGCAAATCGTCGTAAGTCATTTTGCGCCAGAATGGGTGGGATGAAGCGTAGACTAACATCAGCAAAGACAGCACGTGATCCAGATTCACGTATTAATAAAGCATTGAGAAAGTGGAACTGCTAAGTGGCACAGTTTAGAACCGACTTACATAAGATAGATTCAGGACAAGTATTCACTCGTTATGAGGTGAATATGATGTCTGATCGTCTTACGCCATCTGGTACAATCACAGATGCGTTTGGTCGTCTTCGTCTATCACAACCATTTACTCTTTTTGATAGTACACATCGCTTTGCTGATAACGGACTGTGGTCAACATCAAATACAGCAGGAAATAGTTCATATGCTTTTGTAAACAATCAAAGTATGATTGTGATGACTGTGGGAACTACAGCAAATGCTGAAGTCATTCGTGAAACAACAAGAGTGTTTTCATATCAACCAGGTAAGTCTTTGTTAATGATGTCGTCATTTGCTATGGAAACACCTAAAGCAAATGTTCGTCAGAGAGTTGGTTATTATGGCGCCGAAAACGGTATCTATTTTGAGAATGAGGGTACAACAAACTATTTTGTGCTAAGAAGTAATACAACAGGAACAATTACAGAAACAAAAGTTGCACAAACAGATTGGAATATAGACAAGTTTGACGGTACGGGTTATTCATCTCAAAGTGGTGGTGCTGAACATGCTGGTGGCATTGATGTAAGTAAGACAAATATTCTTTGGATGGATGTTGAGTGGTTGGGTGTTGGTGATGTTCGCTGTGGATTTGTGGTTGATGGTAAAATGGTTCCTGCCCACATATTTCACAATGACAATAGGAATACTGTTCCTTATATGACAACGGCATCTTTACCGTTGCGTTATGAAATCAAGAACACAGGTATTACAGCAAGTAATTCCACACTCAAACAGATTTGCTCGTCCGTTATATCTGAAGGTGGATATGAATTGCTTGGATCGCAGCAAGCCATAGGCACACCAGTTACTAGCCCAATTGATTTGGCCGTTGCTGGAACATATTATAATCTCATTTCTTTGAGATTGAAATCGGATAGATTAGATGCGATTGTCATTATTACTGCACTATCTTTATTAGCATTAACTAACAACTCATATTATAACTGGCAACTCAGGGCGGGTGGTACAACAACAGGTGGAACATGGGAAAGTGCAGGAGTTAATTCTGCTGTTGAATATAAATTAGATGCCGCAACAATTTCAGGTGGAAGAATATTAGCATCGGGCTTTACAACTTCTACTACACAAAGTTCTATACCAGTGGATATTCTTAGAGAAGCACTATTCAAATTTCAATTAGAAAGAAATGGATTGACCAATACACCCTTCGAACTCACATTATGCGTGGCAGCATCAGTTAATGGTTCTGATATCTACGCATCGATGGATTGGGAAGAAGTCACAAGATAACAAAAACTAAATCAGGAGAACTAAAATGTCAATTTTCAATGACAAAGCACTGAAAAGTGTAGCAGAAGCAGCAGCAAAGGTTCTACAACAAGAACAACTAAAAGGCAATCAGCATAAAATTGATGCCAACAAAAATGGCAAAGTTGATGCTCACGACTTCAAACTTCTACGTGCTAAAAAAGATATGAAGAAAGAAGAAGTTGAGCAATTAGATGAAGTTGGTGATACACCAGCGGGCAGAAAAGCACTTGGTTCATATGTGACCAAAGCAATTGCCGACAAGACAAAAGATCGCACAAAAGGTCTGCGTAAGGCAACATCACGCATGTACAAAGATAACTTCTATGGCAAAAAGAACGAAGAAGTTGAAGCAACTGAACAAGAGCAACTGAACGAAGCATTTCCAACTGTAGCAGATGCAAAGAAGCGCATGGATGCTGGTAAAACAGAACATGGCTCAGTCACAAAGACAGCAAAAGGTCTAGTTCACAAGCGTGACTACAAAGATGACAATGATGAAGATGATGCACCGAAGAAAAAGGGTGGCTATGGTGCCCGTCAAAACTTTAAGCGTTCAACACGTGTGAACGAATCAACATCATTCACAGAGATGCTTGAACTGTACAATGAGCATGGTCTGAAAGTGTTAGCACCAATTGAAACAGAAGAGATGGATATTGATGGTAGAATGATTGAAGTTATTGATGCAGATAAAGTAAACGGCGTTGTTGCAACAGAAATTGAAGAAGGTATTATGGATGTTGCAAAAGGTGCTGCTGGTGTGGTAAAGGATGTTATCTCAAAAGAGAGAGCATATCAAGCACAAAAACAACAAAAGGCTGGCGAAGTAATGAGCAAACTTCGTAAAGAAGAATCGTTGTCAGAAGAACCAACAAACGATGAGTTCACAAAAGAGTATGAAGACCAAAAAGCAAGTTTTGAAGGCAAAAAGAAACAACCAAAAGTTGCAGCAGGTAAGACAACTGGTGTAAAAGAAATGCCAGAAAGTGTTCAGCAAATTGAAGAACGTGAACTAACAAAAGGTGAAGCCAAGAAGAAAGAAGATTACGTAATGGGTATGAAGAAAGGTCTTTCTGGTTTCAAACAGCGTTATGGTGAACGTGCTAAGTCGGTAATGTATGCAACTGCAACGAAAATGGCCAAGAAGGACTAATCATGTCAGTCGCAGATAAATTACATCAACGACAAATGGCTCTGCGTAAGAAGTCGGGACTACCACATCCCGACTATTACAAAGAGTTGGGTCATTCTTACGGTATTTCTGACGATAAAGAAAGACTTGCGAAGCAATCTGAAATCAAAAAGAAATATAAAGTGGAAGAAGTTGAACAACTTGATGAGATGCCAGAGTCAAGCATGAAGACACGTGATGTTCATGCTCATCTTCGCAAATCAGGTTGGACATTGAAACGCACAGGTGGTGGCCATGATGTATATGGGCATCCAAAGTCAAAAGAACACATTGCTGTTCCAAGACACAAGCAACTCAAAGCACCACTGATTCGTGGTATCATGAAAGCATCAAGAGTTTCTGAAGAAACAGAGATTGATGAACAATTAGAAAAGAAAGGACGATTTGTGTCTGGACCAGTTAAAAAACCATATAAGTCTTCTACGATTGTTACACCAATTAAAGAAGCAAAAGATGCACGTGAGTATGATTATGAAGGTGATATGGCGATGTCACAAATTCGTTCACTGATGTTCAATGCACAAGACATGATGGACTTGATGGAAGAAAACACAAATCTGCCAGAATGGGTTCAATCAAAGATTACACTTGCTGAAGATTATATCTCTACAGCAGCCAACTATCTGCGTGGTGAACTGAATGAAGAAGTTAAACGATATGTTCCTTCACCACACGGCACTCCTGTTCCTAAGAAACCAAAAGGTGAATACGAACGCAAGGTTGATAAGTATTTAAAAAAGAAATACAACAAAGAAGAAGTTGAACTCACTGAAGGTCGCCCATCACAGCGCCATCCACTAGAAGGTCATGAGTATCATAAGAAGACGAATGCTGAATTGGAATATATTGCCAAAGATGCCCATAAAGCAGCAGAAGCAATGAAGAGCCATAATACAACAGCAGAAAACAAATATCGTGATCAAGCAAACGATTCTGCAACAGTAAGATACTTCCGTCAAAAGAGTGGTATGCCCGACTGGTACAAAAAGAAGTATGGTCATGTCAAAGAAGAGACTGAACAACTTGATGAACTTTCGCCTGCACTTTTGGATCGTGCTGCAAAAATAGCCACAAAAAAAGGAAAAGACGCCAGATCAAAAGGACATGATGAAGCGGGTGATGAACATCTGGGTCAGGCAGTTAGATTGAGAAGTGGTTATCATAGTGCAGTAGAAAGAGACAGAAAAAAGGCTTCAATGGCATCTATGTCACCAGTTAAACAAAGAAAATACACACAGAGTCAAAAAAGAGCAATGGGTGAAGATGTTGAATATCTTGAAGAAAAGAATGTGCCTACATCACCTGAGAAGTGGGCGCAGGCTAAAGCACAAGCAAAATCTAAGTTTGATGTATATCCTTCAGCATATGCTAACGGTTGGGCTGCGAAGAAATACAAAGAAATGGGTGGTGGTTGGAAGTCTGTGAGTGAAAACACTGACGATCCAAGCGCAGCAGCAAGAACTCTATCACGCAAGGCTCAGATTGTTAGAGATGCCGCAAAGGGCAAAAAACAAGAACAAGAACAGGCATCGGATAAGTTTCAAAAAGACCCCGAATTGTCTAGCGATATACAGAAAACATAAATAACTAATCAAAGATTTATAGGAGAAAAACATGTCACTTTGGGGAAATGTAGACGCATCTAACAATGCTCCAAACTTTTCAGGTCTGACTGGCTATGATACATCAACTACTGGTGAAAGCCTGGCTAATTCACAGCCTTCATCAGTATTTGGCAACACATATATGAGTGCCACTCGTACTAACGTAGAGTTTGGTGTATTTGGTATTGATACGACAGAAGAAGGTCTAATCACTGACGGTACACCAACACACGCTGGTTGGGTAGCACGTACAAAAGGCGCAGGTGGAATTGATTCGGTCGCAGCAAATACTAATGCTGTAGGTCCAGCAGCAACAGCCTGCACATATACACTGATATTGTCTGGTGGTGGTACAAACAATACCTCTGCACAAGTCAGTGTAACAACGGCTGCTACTGGTAGGATTACAGCAGTCACAGTTACGAACGCTGGTTTGTACACAGGTACACCAACAGCAAACACATTCGGTAACACAGCATTCACCTTTACAATGGGCGGTCGTAACGGTCGTACCACATTTGAAACTCTAGTAGCAATGGGTTCAATGGAAGGTGATGCATCCGATGACGCTATCGCACCTGACGCTTAATTGAAATAGAGGCTGCTTTCGGGCAGCCTCATTGATTATGTCTTTTGAGAATCTAACCGATGACAATATAATGTTGTACGCAGCAAAGGCCTATGATAGGCCTAATTGCGTTATGAGTGAATTCACTGAAGACATGAAACGATTGAATTATCTCAAAAGATTATTCAGACGTTATTCTAAACATGGTGAAATGCGTGAGCGTCTGATACTCAATCATATTGTTGTTCTGTACAATATTTTTGGTCCTGAAGTATCAACAAGAATTATGTTTTATCATACCAATAAAGACGACTATAGTATACTCAAAACATACTTGTTGTTTTTAAATCTCATGCCCGAAAAAGTTCGTGGCATCAACAATACAGACATTATATCATCAGAAATACCAGTTGATATGAATGTCGCAGAGGTTCTCAGAAATCTAAAATGACAATCATCATTGGACCAGGCATAACAATAACAGGTGGTATTGATGTCAATGGTGGTATTGGTGTATTGCCCAGTGGTGTTTACACATTAGAAGTTGGAACGAAAGCACCCGTTCTTGGTGCTGGCGCACAAAGTCCTTTTCCTGCTTCTGGTTGGACATCTATCATATCTGCAACAGGTGACGATGCTAACACAAATGTATCACTTCCTTTTACTTGGACATATAACAGCACTGGTTATACAAGTTTTTTCCCAAACTCAAATTATTATGTAACATTTGGTTCTGGTTCAACTGTGTTCAATGGTTTAAGTGCAAGTAATCCAGCACTCAATAAAATCTTTTTTGCTGGTGCTGACAATTCTTGGCAAAGAGTATCTACAATTGCTTCAGGCACAGATTATAGAAGACTGCGTTGGGAAGGTACGGCATCAACATCAGGTACACCGGGCAGCCCTAACATGGTGTATGAATTGACATTCTTCAATCCAAGTTTGACTGCGGGTAATCCATGGCTTGAATTGCTTGTTGGTGTACAAGCAAGAGGAAACAACAATGTTGGTGTCATTTCTGGTTTGTATAGTTCTACAGCGAAATTGACAGGTGGTGATTTGGGGCCATCAAATCGTGGCGTCACTGCCAATCAGAGTTATGTCATGGTAGGAAATAGCACAGGAACATCGTGGACTGTATATACTGGCTATAATGTGGGTGGAACAGGGTACTAATCACATAAATAAAACTATGTCGAACGAATTTAAAAAAGAATGTGGCGCAGGTTATTATTGGTGTAGCACCGATAAAGTCTGCAAACCACTCAAAGAGGATGCTGGAGCCATGGGCGGTGCGCCCACTAACGCTGTGGGTGGTGGTGCAATTGCAGGTGTCGGCGTAGGACCACAAGGTGAACCCGGCGTGAAGAAACGTAAGACTGCAACATTCATTTCATTTATAAAGAGAAAGTCAAATGTGGCTTCTTAGTTTTTTGCCATCGGGCTTTCTTTTATTCATCATCAACACTGTTTTAATCTGCGGTGCCGTTGGTGCCGTATTGGGTTTTTTAGGTAGTAGACTGCCATTTATTGGCAACTATGCAAACGTTATTAAATACGTTTCCATAGCATTACTTTGCATCGGTATATACTGGAAAGGAGGCTATAGCGTCGAGCAAGAATGGCGCCAAAGAGTGGCTGAATTAGAGGAGAAAATAAAAGATGCAGAAGCGAAATCACAGCAGACAAATGTTGTTATCGAAACGAAAATCCGAGAGAGAACAAAGAGAGTCGTTGAAAAACGAGAGATTGTTGTCCAAAAGATTAAAGAAGTGGAAAAAGTTATTGATGCAAAATGCGAACTTGATTCTAACGTAGTAAGCATTTTGAACGAAGCAGCCAAGAAGCCATGAAAAAATTACTTATAGTTTTATTGATATCGGGCTGTAGTACAACAGTACCAGTGGCTCGCAAGTTTCCCGAAATGCCAGAATCATTAGGGAGACCTTGCCCGCCACTGACGCAAGTGCAAGAAGGAACGACCAAACTGAGTGAAGTGATTACGGTCGTATCTGATAACTACATGGAGTATCATAAGTGTAGTGACAAAGTTGACATGTGGATAGAATGGTATAGATTACAAAAGGAGATTTTTGATTCCGTAAAATAATACCTGAGGAAAAACATGGAACTCACAAAAGAACAATTAAAACAATTACTACCAAAGAACCCATACATTGACCAGTGGCACAAGGCGTTAAGCCAATTACTTCCAGATTATGAAATCAATACACCACAACGCATAGCATCGTTTATTGCTCAGTGCGCCCATGAGTCTGGTGGTTTTGTTTTTCTTACTGAAAACTTGAACTACAAAGCAGAAAGTCTGATGAAGATATTCGGAAAATATTTTCCAGATATGGCAACTGCAAAAGCATACGAAAAGAAACCAGAAAAGATTGCAAATCGTATCTATGCTGACCGCATGGGTAACGGCAACGAAGCATCTGGTGATGGATTCAAATATCGTGGTAGAGGACTCATTCAACTGACCGGCAAAACAAACTATACTTGGTTTGCCGCTTCATTAGAAATAACACCTGAAGAAGCAGCCGAATACACACAGACCTTTGAAGGCGCTGCACAGTCTGCATGTTGGTTTTGGGAAACAAACAAACTCAATCAGTGGGCAGACAAAGGTGACATTCTTACAATGACCAAGAGAATCAATGGTGGCACCATAGGACTTGAAGATCGCAAGAAACATTATGAACATGCACTTCACGTTCTAGGAGTACACTAATGAAATATCTAGCACTTCTATTGTTTCCATTACTGGTTGCTTGTCAAGAGAACTATCGTTATCCTTGCCAAGACCCAGAAAATTGGGATCAGAAACAATGTAAGAAACCATATTGTAGCGCAAACGGAACTTGTCCTGAAGACTTGACTCATTACGAAAAAAATAAAACAGGTCAACCTTCACCATCAACACAATTTCAACAAGTTCCAAGTAAAGGAGAATGCAAATGATTAAGGATCTATGGTCAGGAGAAAGATACACTACTGAGGAACTAAATGCACGACTGAAGTTCTTTATTGGTATCGTTTTAGGTTTAACACTATTTGGTATTGTATTTGTTGTTCTATACAGTTTGATTTTTGTAACTCAGCCAATGAACGGTATGAGTCCTGTTGACAACAAATTTTTTGAATTAATTATTCCAATTGCCACATTCTTGACTGGTACACTGTCAGGCATTATGTTGGCAGGTGATGACAAAGACTTGAGAGCAAAAGCGATTGATGCTGCAAACAAGCCATATGTACCAACACCATCACCTTCATTGCCACCAAGTGGTGGTTTTAGTGCAACGTTTTCAACTAGCAGTGCAGAAATTGCTGCACCAGTTGCCGCAGTAGCAGCATTTGCACCAGCAGTTGCAACAGGTTTTGGTGGTAAAGAAGCACCAGCACAACCACTACATCCAGAACTATGATTAGTTTTATTGCTAAAGCATTATCTGGAGAAAATGAACAGAATCCTAGCAGCAAAAGGTTAATTACCTTTTTGGCATTCCTTTTGCTTGCTACGGGTTTTATTGCCGAATTGTTTTTTGAAAAGAAGTTGAATCCACAGACAATTGATGCTATAATGTATATTGTCCTTGGTGGGTTGGGTTTTACCGCAACTGAAAAATTTACTAACAAGGAAAAGAAATGAAAAAAGAACTTGCCCTAGCATCAATGATTTTGTTTCTGCTTTTTGCACCATTGACCAAAGCAGCATTTGCCGCTGAAGAAAAGAAAGTTTGTGTCAAAGAGTTTGATAACAAAACTAAAAAAGAAAAAGAAGTTTGCAAGACCATCAAAGTTCATAAGAAACTAGAGGGCACAAAGATTCCTGAGAAGAAATAAAATGGACGGAGATGTAGCACTTAAAGTAGAGGTTGGCGTTCTCAAAGAAAAGGTCTATACACTTGTAGACCTTTGTGAGAAGATGGACCGTGTTATCGAAAAACTTACCGATAACAATGCCAATATTGTCAATCAGATTTACAAAGACATGGACAAACGCAAAGAAGATACCGTAAGCGATATCAAAGAACTTCATTCACGTATTACTACCACAGACAGAAATCTATCGGATAAAATAGAACTGACTGAGCGTAGAATCATGGATGAAATCAAATCATTACGTGATCATATCACCGAACACAATCAAAAAGAAGATGACGATCTAAAGTCATTGATGCAGTGGAAGTGGATGGTTGCCGGCGGTGTTGTCGTTGTTGCATGGATGATCTCAAACGTCAAATTTGAATACCTGGCAAAGTTTTTTAATTAATTGATTTTTGTGAGTAGTAGTGTTATAATGAAGATATGGCTCTATACATTGATGCAAAATATGTGAGAATGGTTTCTTCCCGCTTGCGTAACTTCAAGCAGAAGAATACCAATCTGTGGAATTTTTCATGCCCTTATTGTGGCGATTCCAAAACAAATTTACTTAAAGCCCGAGGCTATGTTTTCGCCAAGGGTAATGATTTATTTTACCGCTGTCATAACTGTGGAGTAGGAACAAATGTCGCCAATTTCCTCAAGCACATCGACTCATCCTTACATGGAGAGTACGTACTCGAAAAATATAAGTCGGGCACAACCGGAACTGCCAACACGTATCACAGAAAAAGTGAAGTATCACCACGAATCGTCACCAACCCACCCAAATTTGGTCACATCAAAAAGCGCAGCATATTTGAACATGGGGAATGGCTCAGTAGTTTACCAAGTGGACATTTTTGTTTAACGTATGCTGAGAATCGGCTAATCCCCGAAGAACATTATGATAAGTTGTTGTTCACTTCAAACTATAAAGCATTTTGTGATGCGCTAATTCCAAATCACGATAAAAACCTAGTTGAAGACGCTAGACTAGTTATACCGTATTTTAATTATCAGAATGAATTGATCGCTGTATCTGGTCGAGCATTAGAGACAAGCGACCGCACACTACGCTATGTTACATTGAGAACAGACGATTCTGATAATAAACTTGTTTTTGGCATGGATCGTGTGAATTTAAAAGAACGTGTGTATCTTGTTGAAGGTCCACTAGATAGTTTGTTTCTGAAGAATTGTGTAGCATCAGGTGACGCAAATCTTGCTCTAACAGTGAAAAATATTCAAGCAGAAAAAATTACGCTTGTATTTGACAATGAACCAAGAAATAAAGAAGTGTGCAAGTTGATTGAAAATGCAATCAAATCAAATCACAATGTCGTCATTTGGCCTGATAACATAGATGGTAAAGATATTAATGAGATGGTGTTAAATGGTTTTTCAACAGGCGAAATCCAGGAAATCATAGATAGTAATACATTTTATGGACTTGAGGCTATAGCCAAATTTACTTTTTGGAAGAAATTATGAACGTGAAGTTAATTGGTGTGACTGCACCGTATGCAGGTCACAACTCCGCTGAAGATTTGATTGTACACATGGCACGTGTATCAAATCCAAGCAATCAGAATATGACAAGAGGTGATGAGAAATTAATTCGTTATCTCATCAAAAATCAACATTGGTCACCATTTGAAATGGTCAACGTTGTTATGGAAATAAACACTACACGGGACATTGCAAGACAAATCTTGCGACATCGTAGTTTTTCCTTTCAAGAATTCAGCCAACGATATGCTGATCCAACGAAAGATTTAGGTTTTGAACTACGGGAAGCAAGGCTACAAGATACAAAGAATCGTCAAAACTCTATTGAGACTGACGATAATGAATTGCAGTCGGAATGGAAAATTAAGCAAGTCAATCTAATTGCTGAAGCAAAAACAGCATACGATTGGGCGATAGCGAATGGTATTGCAAAAGAACAAGCACGTGCAGTATTACCAGAAGGCAACACACAGTCACGTATGTACATGAATGGTACATTGCGTAGTTGGATCCACTACTGTCAGTTGCGTAAGGAAAATGGTACACAGAAAGAACATGCCGAAGTGGCAGCGGCCTGCTGGAAAATTATTGCAGATAAATTTCCAAATGTAGTAGCAGCACTAGAACAATAACAATGGAGAAGAAATGGTAGATATTAGCAGCATTACAATAGACCTAGAGAGAGATAAATTATTTGATGAACTCGGAATTAAAAGACTCAAAGAATCATACATGCGAGAGACTGAATCAAGTCCTCAAGAAAGATTTGCATTTGTATCCGCTGCCTTTGCAAGTGATGTTGCTCATGCTCAGAGGCTTTACGATTACAGTAGTAAGCATTGGCTTTCTTATTCTACTCCTATCTTGTCTTTTGGCCGTAGTAAGCGTGGCTTGCCTATTAGTTGTTTTCTCCCCTATCTTGATGATAGTGCAGAAGGTTTGGTTAACACTCTTTCAGAAGTAAATTGGCTTTCAATGTTGGGAGGTGGAGTTGGAATTGGATTGGGAATTCGTTCTGCTGATGATAAGTCCGTTGGCATCATGCCTCATCTACGTACTTATGATGCATCTTCACTGGCATATAGACAAGGTCGTACAAGGCGTGGCTCTTATGCTGCTTATCTTGACATTTCTCATCCTGATATTATTTCTTTCTTAGAAATGCGTAAACCCACAGGTGATCCTAATTTACGCACACTGAATTTACATCATGGAATTAACATTACAGATGAATTCATGCATATAATTGAAACATGTATGCTTGACCATGATGCCGATGATACATGGGAACTTAAAGATCCACATAGTGGTGAAGTCAAAGATAAAGTATCTGCACGTGAATTGTGGCAGCGTATTCTTGAAACACGTATGCTGACGGGTGAACCATACATTCACTTTATTGATACAAGCAATCGTGCAATGCCAGATTTTCAGAAGAAAAAAGGTCTGAGCATCAAGCAATCAAATTTGTGTTCAGAAATTATTTTACCTACAGATAAACAGCGCACAGCGGTTTGTTGCCTTTCATCTGTAAACTTGGAGTATTATGATGATTGGAAGAGTAATGAACTTTTTCTGCGGGACGTGGCGGAAATGCTTGATAATGTACTTCAGTATTTTATTGACAATGCTCCTGATGCTATTCACAGAGCCAGGTTCTCTGCTGAACAAGAGCGCAGTATTGGTGTGGGGGCTCTTGGTTATCATGCTCTTCTTCAGAAAAAAAATATTGCGTTCGAATCTGCCGTAGCAAAGTCATTCAACAATCAAGTATTCAAACATATTCGTGAAAGATTAGATGATGCGAATCTCCAATTGGGAAAAGAAAGAGGTGAGGCTCCTGATGCTGTTGGTTCAGGTAAAAGGTTTAGCCATATGCTTGCCATTGCTCCTAATGCTTCATCTTCCATTATTATGGGCAACACTAGTCCCTCCGTTGAGCCTTATCGTGCTAATGCTTATAGACAAGACACTCTTTCAGGCGCTTTTCTAAACAAAAACAAATTCTTGGATAAAATCATCAAGGAGAAATGTGATGCAGACAACAAATTGGACTATCAAGAAATCTGGTCAAGTATTATTGCAAACGACGGTTCCGTCCAGCACTTGGATTTCCTGGATGAATACACCAAAGATGTCTACAAAACTGGTATGGAAATTGACCAACGATGGGTTGTGGACCACGCCGCTGACAGACAGCATTACATTGACCAGGCGCAATCCATTAACCTCTTTTTTAGACCTGATGTGAATGTTAAATACTTACATGCAGTACACTTTCAGGCATGGAAACAAGGCCTGAAAACATTGTATTACTGCCGTTCAGAGAAACTAGCAAAGGCCGACAAAGTATCCAAAAAGATTGAACGTGAAATTATACAAGAAATTGATTTGAAGCAACTGGCTACTGAGGAGGTCTGTTTAGCGTGTGAGGGCTAAATGACATTTGAAATAAACACAAAGAAACCAAAGCCGCATCCAAAGAGGCCAACTTACAAGGAAAAAACTCCCGTTCAACCACAACAAAAGAAGAAAGAACAGGAGAATAAAAAAGAAGAAAAATGAGTTGTACAATTGCTCTTTTCGTACAGCACCCAAGGTGTTCTGTACAATCATGTAATGGTGTAATCAAAGCACTTGGTGCTAACTATAACTATAAACTTTTTACCAAACATGAAATCGAAGACGATTACTTCAACGATGTGGATCTTGTTTGTTTTCCTGGTGGCATTGGCGATGCTGACACCTATGACCATATGTTTAAATATCATGAATCTAGTGTCAGACAGTACATTAGAAATGGTGGTAGATTTCTCGGTATTTGTATGGGTGCTTATTGGGCTGACAAGCATTTTTTGGACATTATGGATGGCGTTGAAGCCAAGCAATACATACGACGACCAAATACCTGTACTAAACGATATTATTCCAAAGCAGTTGAATGTGACTGGCAAGGCAACACAGAAAGGTTCTTCTTTTACGATGGACCTGCATTTATCGGAAACGAATCAAAGTTTGAAACAATCGCAAGATACAGCAACGGCGATCCGGCAGCAATTATACAAAACAAAATAGGACTTATAGGTCCACACCTTGAAGCAGAAGAGTATTGGTACAGTAAACCATATTTGCATAAACATTGGCATCATGGGAGACATCATAAACTACTGAGAGAGTTTGTGAATAAATTATTGGAGAAGTAAAATGATATTAGATATGATTGTGTGGGGATTTTTTAGTGCATGGGGTTGGATTGGTGCTAATGCAATTAAAGACAAAGTTTGGCCTGAGCCACCACAAACAGTAATAGTACAACCAGCAGAGAAAAAAGAATAATGTGGGCATATATTTTTACTTTTGTGTGTATGTTTGTTACAGACGTTGTTTATACACAGTTACTTAAATCAGTGCAAAATGATAGACCACTTGCATCAAGCATTTGGGCGTCAGCAATTACATTTTTAGGTGGTGTGGCAATCATCAACTACACCAACGACAACATGATGATTATACCAGCGGTATTAGGAGCATTTGTGGGCACGTATGTTGGTATGAAATTTCATATAGGAGAGAAAATTGAATCAAAAGGACTATAGTAACTTTGAAACACAGAAAGCAATTTTGTTAGAATATCTACAAGTAATGATTGCAATTGAAGATTGGCATGGTGTATCTGATGTAGCAAATGATTTAAGAGAACTTGAAGCAAAACAGGATTCAAAATACAAAAGCAAATAAGGAGATATTATGGCTAAGCAAACAGGTCTGGTGAGCAAACACAAAAAAGTGCATAAAAGAACTAAACAAGGCGGTCACAAGAAAACAGCAAGTATGAGTAAACACGAAAAGCGTTCACACAAAAAATATAGAGGTCAAGGTAAATGAAAAAGATAGTACGATTCACTGCATCATGGTGTGGACCATGTAAGATGTTAGCAAAGACATTGGAAGAAGTAGATTCAAAACTGCCGATTGAAGTTGTTGACATTGATATACATCCAGAAATTGCAGCAGAGTTTGGCATTCGTAGTGTACCAACATTGGTAATCGTTGAGGATAATATACCATCAAAAAGAATAGTAGGAAATAAAACAAAACAAGAACTAGAGGCATTCATCAATGATTAAAAAGCACGAAACAAGATTAACAGACGAAAGAACATCATTCAAACCATTTGCATATCCATGGGCATATGAATCATGGCTGAAACATGAACAATCTCACTGGCTTCACACTGAAGTACCGATGCTTGAAGATGTTAAGGATTGGAAGAATAAACTTACGCAGAACGAAAAGAATTTTCTCACTCATATATTCAGATTTTTTACTCAGGGTGACATTGATGTTGCAGGTGGCTATGTTAATAATTACCTACCTTATTTTCCTCAACCTGAAGTAAGAATGATGCTATTGGGTTTTGCGGCACGTGAAGCACTGCACATTGCAGCATATTCACACTTGATTGAAACACTTGGTATGCCAGACACTACGTACACTGAGTTTATGGAATATCAAGCAATGAAAGATAAACATGATTACGTTCTTAATCTTAGCGCACAGAATGGCGATAGGGCTTCTACTGCTGCTCATATTGCAGTATTCTCTGCTTTCACCGAAGGGATGCAACTATTCAGTTCCTTTATCATGTTACTTAACTTCCCACGCCAAGGTAAAATGAGAGGCATGGGTCAGATTATTACTTGGTCAATCGTGGATGAAACACAACACGCTGAGTCTATGATTAAATTATTCCGCACTTATATCGAAGAGAATAAGGAAATATGGAATGACGACCTCAAATCAAAAATTTATACCATTGCTGAAAAGATGGTTGAACTTGAAGACAAGTTTATTGATCTTGCTTTCAATATGGGTGACATGTCTGGCTTATCTTCTGATGACGTTAAATCATACATTCGCTACATTGCTGATCGTCGCCTCATTAGTCTGGGTCTCAAGGGTGTATTCAAAGTTAAAAAGAATCCGCTTCCATGGGTTGAAGAGATGATCAATGCACCAACACACACAAACTTTTTTGAAAATCGTGCAACTGATTATTCAAAAGGTGCATTATCGGGTAATTGGGAAAATGTGTGGGGTAAAGCCGCATAATACTAAATATAAAGTCTGATTGTCTTCGGCGATTGGACTATTAAAAAAAATTCCAAATTGTGACGGATCCGTTACAGCAGAATAATTTTAGTAGTCTAACTCAAAGGAGATAAAATGAAGAATTTTTTAGTATCATTATTGTTATTTACAGGAGTCGCATCCGCAGCAGAATTAACTGGAGCCGGTGCGACTTTTCCATTTCCAATCTATGCTAAGTGGGCAGAAGCATACAAGGCTGCCACAGGCATTGGTCTAAACTATCAATCAATCGGTTCAGGCGGTGGTATCCGTCAAATCAAAGCCAAGACGGTTGACTTTGGTGCAAGTGATATGCCACTCAAGAAAGAAGAACTAGACAAAGAAGGTCTTGTACAATTTCCAGCAATCATTGGTGGTGTTGTACCAGTTTATAATCTTGATGGCATTGATGCAGGTAAACTAAAGTTGACACCAGATGTAATTGCAAATATTCATCTTGGTAAAATTACCAAATGGAATGATAAAGCAATTGCTGATTTAAATCCTGGTGTAAATTTACCTGCTATGAATATTACAGTTATTCATCGTGCAGATGGTTCAGGTACTACATTTATTTGGACTAATTTTCTAAGCAAATCAAATGCAGACTTTCAAAAGGCAGTAGGTGAAGGTACAGCAGTGAAGTGGCCAGTTGGTGTGGGTGGTAAAGGTAACGAAGGTGTAGCAGCACAAGTACAACGTATCAAAGGTGCATTTGGTTATGTTGAGTATGCATTTGCAAAGAGAAACAAGATTGCATTTGCATCAGTAAAGAATCGTGATGGTAACTTTGTATTACCGGATGATACAACATTTAAAGCAGCCGCAGCCAATGCAGATTGGGCTAATGCACCAGGAATGTATTTGTTACTCACATGGCAAACAGGTAAAGATGCTTGGCCAGCAACAGGCGCAAGTTTCATTCTCATGCACAAGCAACAAGCAGACGCATTAACAGGTCGTGCAGTTCTTAAATTCTTTGACTGGGCATATAAGAACGGCGGTCAAATGTCAACAGAGTTGGAATATGTTCACATGCCAGCCGATGTAATTAAACTCGTACAGGAAAACTGGAAGAAAGACTTCCGTGGTCCAGACAACAACCCAATTTGGAAATAAGGATATATCATGAAACTATTTAAAAAACTTTCTATCGTAGTTGCACTAGCAGCAGTAATTCCTGCATATGCTGATGAGTATAAAGACACATTGAATATTCTCAGAGAGAAAAATGTAATCACTCAAAAAGAATATGAATCAAAACTCAAAGCATATGAAGAAAGAGAAGAAAACAAAAAGTTTGCAGAACAGCGAATTGACAAAGACGTTAGCGATTCAGTCAAATATAGACAAGCAAGAGCAAACGATGGTTCAGTCACAGAAAATGGAATTGGACTTAAATCAAAAGATGGTAACAACACCATTCAACTTACAGGTAGAATTCATATGGACTATCGACACTACACGCCAGATTATGGTGTCGGTCAAACCACAGATTCGTACCAAAACATAGCAGAGATGCGCCGTGGTAGATTTGGTGTTCGTGGTCAGTTTGCTAAAGATTTTAAGTATCAATTATTAGCAAACTTTGGTGCAAGCGATGGGTTTAGTTCTACATCATCAACAGCAGATGAAATGTGGGTAAACTATGCAGCAAATCCAGAGATGCAATTTCAATTTGGTTTGTTTAAAATGCCATTCAGTCTTGAACAATTGACTAGCTCAAACAATTTAGATTTTATGGAACGTAGCTTGATTGGTCAGAATGATTCAGAATTAATTCCTGCAAAAGAAACGGGTTTCATGTTACACGGTGTACCAAAGCCTGGCCTTACATATGCCATAGCGGCAAGTAGAGGCAAAGCCAATAAGAACGCAGAGTTCGACGGTTTTGATTATATTGGTCGTGTAACCACTAACATTGCTGAACTAACAGGCAGCAAAGCATACACTGCACACTTAGGTGCGGCTTATAGCACAGGTGAAATTAAAGGTGGTGTTATACCAGTTAGTGGTAGAACAGAATCACGTATGCAGTCCGCTTGGTTTACTGGTTCAGCGTTGAGTGGTGACACTATAAGAACACGCCAAGGATTAGAAGCAGCATTTGCGTATGAAGGTTTCAAAGTTCAGGGTGAGCAGTTCAACTTCAAATACGATCCACTAACCGGCAACAATCAAGAAATCAAAGGTTATTATGTTCAAGCGGTGTATAATTTGACTGGTGAATCACATGCATATAAAGATGGTGCGTTTGGTTGGATTAAACCAAACAATCCTATTGATAAGGGTGGCAAGGGTGCATGGCAAGTTGGTGTTCGTATGAGTGAGTTTGATGCAAGCACAATCACAGTGGCAACAGGTAAATCAAATCGTGCTACTGCTATGACATACGGTCTAACTTGGTTTTGCACTGACAACTTGAGATTTATGGTAAACTATGTTGATACTAAGTTTGATGCACTTGTCGGCAGTTCTGGTAGTCGTGTAAATGGTGAGAAAGCGATCATGCTTAGAAGTCAATTAAGTTTCTAAAATAGAAAAATCGGTCACAACGATCAGGTGACGCTGGAGCCGTAACCAGTAATTTAATTTATTCTCTAAATAGGTGTTTCGGAGGGTATCATGAAATACCTATGTTCTTTTATACTTGCTGTTTTTTTGGCGATTTCGTCACATGCAGCACAGCCAGAGTTTCTACTCAACATCACAGCAGATGATGTAATCATACACAATCAAAACGACTGGTATTTTGTAGCCAAGTCGGACGGACACGATATATACATTGAGAAAAGCATGATTGGTGCAGAAAATGAGATTGTTAAATTTCATGCATTTGTACCATATCACGAACCACATTACATGTATGGCGTAGATGTTCCTGCGACTGCATTATATGTTTATGGTTCATTGCATTGTGGTAAACAAAAGTTAATGCTTCTCATGGATTTGTATGTTGATGCGAACAATAAAGTAATTTTCCGTAATTCATATGAGGTTAATTCACACATTGTTTCACTCAATGTACCTAATACCACACGTTTTGACATTTTAAATCTTGTTTGTAAGGAATCAATATGAAAAAATTATTATTTGCATTACTGTTAGTGCCATCACTGGCTCTGGCACAGAAAGCACCACAAGGTGTAACATATGATGCACAAATCGTTCGTGTAAATGATGGTGATACTGTGGTCATTTCTGCACCATTTTTACCAGCACCATTGAAGCCTGAACTTGCCGTTAGAATTTATGGAGTAGATACACCAGAGAAAGGCTTTCGTGCCCAATGCCCACAAGAAGATGAAAGAGGAAAAGCCGCTACTAAATTTACAACCAACGCCGTTGCTAAATCAACTAAGCGTCAAGTCACTCTCTATGGGTGGGATAAATTTGGTGGTCGTGTATTGGGTGATATCGTTTTAGATGGTCAGAGTCTTCGTTCAATGTTAATTCAAAATGGCTTTGCACGTGAATACTACGGTGAGGCAAAACAATCTTGGTGTAATTAAATGATTAGGATCAATCACCAGTGTTCGGCATGTAGTTCTGAATTCAGCATTTCTTATAATGAATTGGAAACCGAAACTGACCCTTTGTACTGTAGTTTTTGTGGCGAATATCTTTTACTTGATCAAGAAGATTTTGATGAAGATGAAGATGATGAACCTCTATGACATGGTATTGCGATGGTGTGCCGTTTGAAGAAGACGGCACACATTTTGGTTTTGTCTACCTGATAGAGAATCTTATTACAGGAAGAAAATATATTGGACGCAAATACTTTACATGCGCTGGCTACAAGCAAGTCAACGGCAAGAAAAAAAAGATACGAAAAACTTCAGACTGGGAAACCTATTGGGGTTCCAATGAAACACTTAAAAGAGAAGTTGCCGAATTAGGCGAACATAATTTCCGCAGGACTATTCTACACCTCTGCAAATCAAAGTCCGAATGCTCCTACTTTGAAACCTATGAAATATTCAGTAGACATGCTTTACTGGATAGTGTATACTATAATGATTGGGTCTCAGCAAAAGTTAGACGGGCACATCTAAAAAATCTTCAAATAATTGCCTCTTAAAAATGTTGCAAAGCAGCAAAAAATACTATATACTAGTATATAAGGAGAAGCAACGATGTTTAAGAAATTTATTAATTGGTTTACTCAGCGACAAATGACTGAAATTGAGTATTTTATCGCAACAAGAGATCCAAAAACTACGGCAGATGTAGAACAACTTATTAAAGAGTTCAATTACAAAAGGAGATTACAATGTTTTTAAATCAACCACAATTACCAACATTCTACACATGGAATGATATTCAGCGCAAGGCTGAAAGTGCAACAATCAAGACAATTGATTTCAACAAAATTTTGGTTGATCACACCATTGCCTATTTTGACAGTGTTACAGACAACAGTTTTACTACATATACAAAGAAAGTGGTAAATCTGAATAACAACATTGCAGAAGATGCAAAAAAAATCATCAAATCGGAAAACAAAGAATCTAAGGCTTGATATAGAGGGTAAAACCAAATTTTGGCAGCCGGTGGTCAGAAACGGTTGGTGGATTAAATTCTCCACCTACCGTGACCACTATATTCTATTGATGATCATTTCAAAATACACAGGCCAAACAATTCTTCGTTATTATGAAGATGAAAGTGAAGCAGTGGCATTTATCAATTTCATTACCACATGTAGGGCACAGGACATTTTTCAATCAGCATAGGAATTGTTATGAACATTTATGAGTCTTTGAAGGACACCAAAGCGGTGATTGATTGTTTATTGACAGATGCTCCACTTGAATTCGCATCACGACCAATACCAAATCCATTAGAACAAACTAAACTTGCCGCTGAAGCCTGTGTGAATGCACTAAAGAATGGCAATAAAATCTTTTTCATGGGTAATGGTGGTTCAGCAGCAGAAGCACAACACCTTGCTGGTGAATTAGTTTCTTATTTCAATTTACAAAGTGATGCATATGCCGCTATTGCATTAAACACCGACACTTCAATTCTCACTGCAATTGGTAATGATTTGGGTTTCAAATATATTTTTTCAAGACAACTACAAGCACTCTCAAGACCTGGTGATGTGGCAATTTATCTTTCAACTTCTGGTCAATCTCCAAATGTGCTTGAGGCAATGAAGTTTGGTAAAATTAATGGATTGGTCAATATTGCATTCACGGGTATGAAAACAACGTGGATGTATGATTACTCTGATTATTATATTGCCATACCATCAACATCAACACCCCGCATACAAGAAGGTCATTTAATTTTAGGTCATTGGCTCTGTGAATACATAGAGAAAACACTAGAAGAAAATGCCCGCACAAAAAACATGTCCTAGATGTGGCACAACACACAATAAACGTGGACCATATTGTTCACGTTCGTGTGGCAATGTGCGTGAACACACTGAAGAAGACAAAGCAGTTCGTTCACAAAAACTATTAGACTATCATCAAACACCCGAAGGTGCAGCAACACGTGCAAAGGCCGGCAAATATCTTACAGCCCTTAGAAAAGGTGAAGAGATACACATACCCGACATGGAAGATTATGTGGTAAATATTCCTGATGTTACTGACTATGTGGCAGACTATGATGACACATGGCAACGAGCGGAGAAATGGTAATGAAAACATTTATCTTTTTATTGTTTCTAATTCTAATTGTAATTGCCATGCAAATGGGTGATGTGTTCGGTATAATTCTTGCTATGATGGGGTTTCTGATTATGTGGGCATTAATGGATGAAGATGATGTGGATGATTGACAAAAATTGATAGTGATGATAAACTTTCAATTATGGCTGAGATATATACATTTACACCCAAAAAAAAGTCCACGGATGAAAACGAGGAACTTAACCGTTTGAGAGCAAAGTTGCTAGAATTACATGAAATCCGTGATGCACTTAACAAAGAAATAAGGTATACAAAAGATGCAATTAAACTGCTTGAAAAAGGCGAAAAATGACAGATGAACCCGACAATTTTGGCGATGATGATAAGGTTGACATTGACGATGTTAATATCATTGACAAACTTGACATCTTAATAACACTTATTGAAAATGGTCCTAGAGACAGATATAAAGCACTGACGAATACATTGTATGAAGCAAAATTTCAAATACTACATGCATGGAATGAGGTTCAATACTACATGGAACTTTGTGAAGGCTACGAAAAGACAGTTAAACAAGTGGGTGATAAACTGAAATAAGTTGTCGCCCAAGGAGAGGGCGATGAACACTCTATTCAGATATCTATTCTTCTATATCGTTGTATTCTTTACGGTAATAACTTTACCGTATATTTTTTTCACAATCACCCAATGAACAAACAACTTACACTTACACAGTGGCTTGTAGCATTTTTTGTTTTATTTTTTCTGACTGTTTCAGCAGCCGATGCCAAGCCTAAACACAAAAGAAAAAAGAAAGAAAAACAATATGCCGTGCAAACTTACGGCAACATATCAGTGATGGTAACGAATATCACAGATAGTAAGATTACACGTTCACAAAACATTGATCAAGTTCGTGCATTGGCTAGCATGACGAAATTGATGACTGCCATGGTTGCACTAGATTATGATCGTGATATGAACCGCAAACTTGTGTTAAGTAAATTGGCAGGCAGTAAAATGCCAAACCGTGAATACACACGTGGTGAATTGTTTCATATGCTATTGATTAAGAGTGATAATGCAGCAGCGGAAACATTAGCAGCAGATTATCCTGGTGGTCGTCAACGATTCATTCATCATATGAATTCAAGAGCATTGATGTTGGACATGTATAGCACAAGTTTTGATGATCCATCAGGCTTGAGTAAATACAATGTAAGCACCGCCAGTGATGTAACACAGATGGTCATTGAATCAGCAAACTATCCAGAGATTCGTGACATTTCTACCAAAAAAGTGGCAACAATTTTGACACAGGTCAAACAAAAGGCTAGAGTCCTAGTTCTACATAATACGAACACTGCCATATTATCACAAGTCAATGGTGTTCAGGTAAGTAAGACTGGCTATACAAACCCGGCAGGATTTTGTGTGGCAATTATGGTACATAAAACAGATGGTGACAGAGATTACCATGAGGTAATAGTTGTAATGGGCGCACGAAACTCTTCACACAGAGTTGACACTGTAAAACGAGTTGTGTATAATGGAGTGATAGGAGATTATTATGACACGCCGAGCCGAATTTGAAGCGGTAATGAAACGCATACAAAATCTTGAAGAGTATGAGATTGAAATAGTGATGCCGGAAGAATTTCAATTTGATGGTCCTGTACCGTTTGATATGGAGATTGCCGGTGGTGTAGCATGGGTAAAAGTCATAGCAGCATCAATGGAAGAGGCAAAGTTTAAAGTAAATGAATACTTCGAAAGCAAATACAAGTAAGCCTTGGATGGCACCAGAATATGATGTGCCTGTTCTAGAGAATGAAGAGATGTGGTCACAACGAGTGATTGACGAACAAGCCGGTTATTTGTGGTTAGATATTGATAGGGAAGAAAATGAAAGAAAAAAATAGTGTGATCAAAATTATGCCTGAGCCTAATGTGCATGGTTTATTTCCAACACCAGTGCTGTTCGCCAAATTTCACCGTGATTGGACAAAAGAAGAAAAAGAATTTTTTGAAGAGACTGCAAAATCTACGACACAAAACACAGGCAATAAGACAAGTTCTGACCGTTATGTGCTAGATCATCCGGCCATGAAAGAAATTCGTGATCATTATCAATTCTATTTGAATTACTACATGGAAAAGATATACGCACCAAAATATTCTGTTGAAACATACATTACACAGTCATGGATGAATTACACTGACACAGGACAATTTCACCACAAACACGCACACCCAAACAGTTGGTTATCAGGATGCATTTATGTGAATACTGATAAAGAAAAAGATCGTATTACATTTTATAAAGAAGGTTACAACCGAATCAATTTGCCTACAGAAAACTTCAACCCATACAATTCAGAATCATGGTGGTTTTCTGTAGGCACTGGCGATGTTGTTATTTTCCCATCATATCTTACACATATGGTAGAACAAACAACAAGCAATGATACCAGAGTGAGTATTGCTATCAATACATTCCTCAAAGGTTATATTGGTGATGAACATAGTCTGACTGGTCTACACTTAAAAGATCAAGATACCGATGCACCACAGCGTAGTGAAGCACGACCAGATAATATGGCAGGTGGATACTAATGTGGGTTTTAATGATTAGTCTATACATGCTGCAATCAAACACTGAACTTGTACAAAGCAAAGGTGTGATAGAAGCACCACAGCGTAGCCTTGAACAATGTCACAAAGAACGTGACAGAGTGAAAGAACAGTGGCGCATGGATGGCTATCGTGTAAGCCCAAGATGTATCTACGTTAAGTATTATTAAGCGACTATGGTGAAATAGGTAAACACAGCAGACTTAAAATCTGCCGCCGAAAGGTTTGCCAGTTCGATTCTGGCTAGTCGCACCATTTCGGGCTGTTAGCTTAATGGTCAAAGCAGCGAACTCATAATTCGTTGAGTGCAGGTTCAAGTCCTGCACAGCCCACCACTCTGGCTGTAGTATAATGGATAATACACATGACTTCTAATCTTGTGATCCAGGTTCGATTCCTGGCAGCCGGACCAATTTTATTATGGAGATAAAATGACCCTTAAACCAAGTAGTCAAGGAGTTGGCAATATAGATGCTTCAACACCATCAATTGGAATATTTCCACCTGCAAGTGCAGATTATATTATTCAAGGTCAAATGTTGACGACCACATTAAAAATGTCGCCATATGAAGCCGAACAAATGGATGATATTGAAGTAAAAAATAGACTAATTTCATTGATGGTGCGTGAGATTATGGATGCTAATTGCATAGAGTTTACAAAACAACAAGATTATGCAAATGACGAAATTATCATTCGTGCAAGAATATTTGTGACACCGAATGATGATGTTCAATTGATAAGAAAGGTGCAAAAATGACAACACCAGTTGACACAAAAGTTGTCAAAAAGAAATCATTATGGCGAAAAAGGCAGGCCCCTAGCAGATAATGGTTGACAATCTTACCGCTTTCCGCCATACTAACAATGTGATGAGAAAGTGAGTAAAAAATGAGAAAGAAAGTTGTTAAGTTTGATATAAGTGAAGCATGTGGTTGGGTCGGTATGGTTATGATTCATGCTGCTACTCTTCCTACTAGCCTTGGTGTGATTTTCGGTTATACTGATAAGTTGCCACCACTAAGCATGGTGTTGATGGTCTGGGGCGGATTGTTTCTGTTTCTGATCCGTGCTTTGGGTCGTAACGATAAATTATACATAATTAGTAACGCTGTTGGTTTCTTCTTTAACAGCATACTGTTGGCTTTGATTGTGTTTAAATAATGGAGAATGTGATGAGACACTATGGTATGTTTACAGACAACGGCAATCGTGTGATTGACGGGATTGTGATTTTCGCAAAAGAGCATAATTATTCTTGGGAATGTGTGAATGATGTACTTACCGCTATTTCAAGGGTAGAAGGTTTTGAAGAGGCGACCGATACTGCGGTTCGTGAATATGTCTACGAAGCATTGGAGGGTGTGTGATGAATCAACTTGAATGGGAAAAGCAAGCCTACGGTTCAACTAAGGCGGAGATTCTAGAATCAATTGAAGATTCTCTTACATTTAGAATGTCTGGTATGGGAATGATAATCGCATCATACTTGTCCGATGCACAAGAATTGATTGAGTTTAACGACAAAAATCGTGCCCGTCAATATATCAATATCGCAAAGATGTTAATTTTCGAGAAAATGGATGCAGAAGTCTAAACTAGGTCCGCTATTCATCGTGGCGGGTAATCGGGATGAATACGATGATTTTGTGATTCGTAAAAGAATGAGGGGTTGTGATTATGATTTTAGATATGTCTATGGTCCTGATGCACTGCGTGGCCTCAATACCATTCGTGGGTTCTACGTGGGTAGTTATCAAGAACGCAACGACTGGCCTGAGATTGATGTTGCAATTAAGATAATAAAAGCATGTGGTGGTTGACTTGACAAAGTTTGCACTTGCTGCTATACTATTAATTCTTGAGTTGATATGGAGATTGTGATGACTGCGCCCGTAGCACCTATTACTGATGAAGATATGATTAACGAATTAGCAAGGGAAATTGCTGAGGCTACACTAGCCGAAGATGCTGATGCCGAATATGAGGCGATGTTTGATGCATTGTATGCCGAACATGAGGCGATGATGTATGCGGCTCATTCGTGGGACCTTGATGCAATAGCATATGGTGAGATGTAATGAAACTATGTAAGGACTGTAAACACTTTCAAGAGGCCTCTGAAAAAGAGGCTTTTTGTTTACACCCGCAGGCATTGAAGTTTGACGATCCGATTTATGGTGAACATTCAAGGGAAACTTGCCGCAGTATGCGATTAGGTGGTCCTGACCGTACTGCATTGTGCGGCAGATATGGTAAACTGTGGACTGCCAAACCTGGCTTTGTGACAACCGAACCTGAAGTTATCTAATTAGAATAAATAGTGGCATGATTCGGTGAACAATCCAATCAAGGCCATCATGTCTGACGATAACGAAGATACAAAAGAAAAACTCAAAAAGTTCAAGCCCAAAAAGAAAAAGTTAGAAGTACCCGCAGAATTCTTAGATAATGCAAAGTCCTATGAAGACAAACTCATGTTGGTACAACACCTGACCGAAAGAGAAAAAGGTCGTGTGCTACTAGTAATCAGAAGTATGCTATCAGAGGCGGTGAAAGATAAAGGCAAAATAAAGTGAAACAGTTATTGGAAATACTACCAAAATTATTGGGCATGATGCCCGAATTGGTAAAGTATATCAAGTATATTCCAATACTGATGATTCTGGCAGGCATAGGTTATGGTGTATACTATGCTGCACAACGATACAAAGACCCTTATCTGTGCTATAATAATCAATTGTATTCACAAAAGTCCATTGATTCAAATGTTTATATTTTTGTTGGTGATGTATGTGTGAGTGGGAATGAGACCGATGTTCAACCGCCTGTTACGGAAAATTAACTGGGAATACGTGGTGCTGTATTGTTTTTACGCATCATGTATTCTTATCGTCATTACGGCCTATAACGTAGTCCGTGGTCAATTTGAAGCCGCCGAAGAGGCTTGCAATAATCGCAACGGTATACTGTTGCAAGAAAAGCATGGTGGCTTTGTCTGCATTAAACGCAAATCTATTATCAATTTAGAAACAAATCATAGCCCTTGACAAACCCCCGACTTTCCGCCATAATAACACTGTGATGAATTGATTTGGAGATGTCAAATGTACAAGAATCTAATGGCTGAAGTTGAGTATATACGGGAAGCACGTGGTTACGGTATACTTGAAGCGATTATGTTTATTAGTGAGTATGAGGACGAGTTTCCGTCTGAGGTGCGCCGTGAGTTGAAGGCGTTTCTGCGTGAGGGTGCTAAAATGTTCGCACCAGTTAAGGAGGCTGTATGAGTCGGGTCGGTGAATCTTTTCTTGATGGTCGTCGTGTGGTTGGCATGTATATGGGTGAGTATCCTGTATCAGGTATTGTGCGGCTGAGTCGTGTAAAATACGGTGGTGGTATGTCTCATCATGTTACACTTAACAGTCCCATCAAAGTATATGGTGCGATACGTGAGTCGATTATTCTTGATGCAAGTGAAATTAAAGGAGTTTTATAATGTACGTTTCAAAAGACTTTGGTACTGTACGGATTGTCTGTGACGGCAGTCCGTTTGATGTACTGTATGATGTAAAGGTAGAACGATTGGTCAACGGTGAGTGGACATTCTTTGACGGGTACAATAGCCTGTCCAATGACTATGCATTCTCTGAAGCAAATAATTCTGCTGCCCGAGCATTAAAATTGAATTAAACCAGTCAAAAATGCTCAAAAAATGAAATATGACCACTTCTGGTACGCCGGTTTTATACTGACGATTTGTCTATGCCTGTACCTATTTCACAAGACACCACTATGAATAAGAACGCCGAAAAACTTATACGATCCGTTGGTATTGATATAGAGTACCTGACCAACACCAAGCAAATCATTCTCATTGAAGAACTGGTCAAGCAAGTGGCCGAACATTGTGCCTTACTCTGCGGCTCCCAAGCCGATAAGAAAATCATTCGTTCGGCATTCGGTATACCTGTAGAGTCCAATGTACAATACGAGGCACCTCCTATCCACGGCTCAGTGACGAGCCAATACACCAGAGAGTATAATATACCCAAATGAACGAAGAAGACCTAGTAGAACGGCTGCGAAAACGAGCCGAAATCCGCCGCCAGATACCGACCCGCAAATCGGTGCAAGAGAATCAACCTGACCGCATTGCCGACCTATTAGACGAGGCAGCAAGGGAAATTCAAATGCTCCGTAATGTCAACGAAATCCTTATGTGGCGAATAGAGCAAGAAACCAAGACCAAGGCTAATAATCACACCCAATGGTCAATCGATAACTTTGGTTCACCTAATGGTGCATAACATGAATACCACGACCGAGATTCTCACGATACTCCAAGAAGAGGCTGCCGAAGTAATTCAGATAGTATCCAAGATACACCGCTTTGGATATAATTCTGATACACTCCATGGCGGGTATATTCTAAACAATGCCAAACGCCTAGAACAAGAACTAGGCGACCTACAATGTATGATCAACCTGTGTATAGAACATCATCTAGTAGACGAGGCCATGCTTCAAATTCGCACACAAGAAAAAAGAGAAAAACTCAAAACATGGAGTAATATACCTGTATGAGAATCCTACTCCTCACCACACTCCTTACCGGCTGTACCTTTGCACCTATCACTATACGGGTACTGCCAGACACCAAGCCGCTCAACCATTGCATAAAAGACAAGAAAATAGTGTGCGATTATAACACTTGACAATCCTCCAGTTTTCAGCGATAATATCCCCGTTGAGAGAGAAAACAAGGAATTATCAAAATGACTACTGCACCAATCTGCCCATGCTGTAACACTGCACTAGTGCCACGTGTATTTGCTGGCTACTATGACCGATTCACCTGCTGGACCTGCGCCTGCACCGATGCTGATACACTGATACCAGGTGCTACCATCCTTGCTGGTGGATATGGCTGGGGCACCACTGGTGACCTTGCAACCGCTGATGACTTAGGGTGATATAATGAAATTTGAATCAAACAAAGTTTTTATTGTAATTGATATGTCTGAGGGTATGGGACCTAGAACGATCCTACGTGTATTTGCCGACTATGATTCCGCACTGTATTATGGTGAAGGACTAGTGGTAGATGGTGTTATCAATGAGTTTGATGTATATGAGCGTGAGGTGTACTGAACCGCATTATATTGCATGTGGTGAGGATGCATTATATTGCATCCGCAAACGCACTATTTATGGCGTGCTGGAGGAGCGTGTGGCAGCGGCCTACTAAATGTTGCGATATTCGCACTGCACCGCACTACACCTAGTAGCACCAGGCGCTTGACAATGCCCACCCTGGCTGCTATAATGCCGTTTTCAGTGACGGAGAACCACGATGACAAAATTGCAACTACTCAAGCAACAATTGCAGGATAAGCAAGACCTGGCACTGGTTGTCAGAAAAGAAATAACAGAACTGAAAGAGGCTATCCGTGATGCCCGCCTGGCCGAAGCCTGTGGTTGTGAGATATGCCTTGCTGAACTTGCAACACTATAAGCCGAGTTCAAATTTGAACTGCCACAAAGTGGTTGACAAAGCCCGCCCATTCCGCCATAATCTAACCGTGATGAGATGATTTTGGAGATTGAGATGATTGCGATTTTGATACTGTGTGCTGTGATTGCTGTGTGGGGTGTTCTGGCTGCTGCACCTGGTGCTGTTACTACTCTGGGTTAATAAAATGGAAACGATTGAAATTGTGTTCTGTATAGCCGCTCTGGTGGGTGGTGTGTATATTGTTATTGATGCAATGATTGATAGGGGTGAACTGTAATGAGAACGAAAACATTAGTTCCTGGCCTGAAAAATACCGATGAGGTAATGATCCGATTTTGTGATTTTGACCTGCGGGTGGGTATGACCGTAAAGCAAGCGTTAAGCGGTTTTGTGGGTATAAATGGGCTGGCAGTGGAAAAAGCATTGAAGGCTCTAGGTGCTGCCAGGCGTGATCCTGGTGCTGCTGGAGTGGCTGCCGTGGGTCTAGCGGGATGCTGGAACGGCGTGGCACTGCAAGTTGATTATTACGCACCATAATTGCCGAATAACTGGTTGACAGACTTCCTGCACGGTGCTATAATGCCTGTGTGGTGATTGAAAAGGAGATTGTGATGTATGCCTGTGGTGAGAGAAAATTCAAGACACTGAGAGCCGCTGTGGCTTTTGCCAAAAAAGAGTTTGTTCGGACTGGTGTGGTGTTAGGTATTGAGCCTGTGGTGGTGTTGAACAAAGAACCTGGCTATATTGCTTATCTTGCAAAAGGAATGACACTATGATTATCCGCCGTGATACCATTAATGAGATTGCAACACTGCGATACCTTGGCTACCCTGTGTGGCGTATTGCTGCCCTGCTGAACATTGCCGTGGGTGATGTAGCAGAGGCCATCAAAACCTGGAGACTGTAATGAAAGCACAATTCACTGAGGCCGATGTAGCCGAAGCCACTAAGGGCATGGGTGCTACACTGTGCAAACCACGTAAGGCCAAAAAGCCAGTATGCCGTGCAAAGGCCAGTAAAGGCTTTGTGAAGGGCAGCGGTGGCTTTGCTGCTGGGTACCCTGGAAAGGCCTTTGCATAATGAAAAAGGCACAATTCAGTGATGCTGAGGCAGTGGCGGCAGCCGACGAATTCAGCACCTACATGGCCGCACGTACTGTGGTGGCAGGTGGAAAAAATGGTGATGTGACACTGTACGGTGAAAACCCCAATGTGCGTAAGCCGCCAGTGATTAATGTACATGATGAGGATGAGGATATCAATGGGCTATTACAAGAACTTAGTAATTGAGGTGCTGGAGTTGAATGACGCCGGCCTTGGTGTGATGGCCATTGCCGACAGGCTAGGGCTTGCTGCTATCACTGTGGCTAATGTGCTGGAGATGTATGGGCGCCCTGAGGGTGCATGACACTACAAGGCAGTATATTGTGGTGTATAGGGTGAAAGTGATGAATGGTATAGAAAAAAGGGATTCCTTAAAGGAACATGCTATTTCAAAGCAACCTTATTGACAGTGAAATCGCCGACCTGCCACTGAGTCGCACTAAAATTTTTTTTGGAGGTATATTATGTACAAAACCCGACAAGCCACTGAACGCATTTTAGAACTCGTTGAGGATGGTCTGCTGGATCGTGACACCGTGATTATGGCGTGCCTCAAGTATATGTCCGAAGATGATGTGAAGGACATGGCACATGCCAATGAATTCTTTCTGGATGATGAAGACGAAGACCTTGACGAAGACCTTGACGAAGACCTTGATGAGGATGAGTGATGCCACTAACCCTTGAACTGCCCACCATTGAGGAAACACTGGATGCGGGTGAAGCGGTAATTGGTGAAGCAATTATCACACAACCGCTGCCACCGCTTCCCGCTGAGGTACCTTCTCTCCCGAACTATGGTGGTGAAATGCTGGTGCTGGCGGTGCTGGTGACCATTGTCTTTATGCTAATACGTGCTATGATGACACTACTCCCTTATGTGGTAAGTATTGTTGTCGGAGTTGCATTATTGAAATACTTTGTACTATGATAACAATACTTGCTGGAATACTAATCTTTCTCTTTGTGAATCTTTTGATAACACTCTGGCTTCGTTATCATAATGGTAACGATGGGTGGCTGGAGGTCTATCGTCGGAGTGGTGGTAAGGTGGTTGACAAAGGTCCTTGATTCGCTTATAATGGATGCATGTTGATTGATATGGAGAAGGTAATGTTTACACTATGGAAACATAACAGGAATTTCACTTCTACTGCATTATACGTAAATATCAAAAAAGAAACAGAGAAAGCCATTCAGTTTGAGGCTGCTGACAATCCGAAGTACACCTTCTGGTTCCCCAAGAAAGCGGTGAAGTTTGAGGAGAACGAAGGATCGGTGATGGCGACTATCGCTAATTGGTGTACTCCTGGTGAGTGGTACTTCAAAGCAGCGGATCGTTATGCAAATTACTACAAACGGTAATGCTTGACAAAGTGGCGGAGTTCGGTTATACTGTAGTCTGTTGAGTGAGAAATGAGGTTATCATGAAAGCAATATTCTTTACACAGGTCTATGAGAACTATGCGGTCCGTGAAGACGGTACGATTGGTACGGGTGCTGATGCTTACTTTAAGGCCAAGGGTGGTGATGAGTATGTCGTACTGAATGTGGACAAAACCCAAATGTCTCGTATACTGGCAGAGGTTCGTGCCAAGGTTGAGGTCTCAAATGATTACTTTAAGGAAACCGTGGTAGATTTTCAGTTGGTTGAGGATGACTACCTGACCGAGTATGAACGAAGTCAGTTGGAGTACGATGGTCGTGTCGTTTATTCACCGAAAGAACTTGAATTGGAGTTTGCATAATGTCTGATTTGGCTACTGCACTGATTGGTTTCAAAGATAACATTGTCCGTGACTATGAATCTCGGTTTGAGAATCCAAACGGTGAACGATTTGGTATTGAATTTGAAGAGGGTTCAAAATACGTCAAGGTCGTGTCGGTGTCCTGGGGTTCACGGTCGGTTCACTCGTTCGTAGAGAAAGCAACCGGTAATATCTGGAAAGCCGCTTCATGGAAATCTCCCGCTCGGAACTTTGTGCGTGGTAATGTTTTTGATTCCGCCTCGTATACCAATCGCCTTTCGTGGACTGGTGTGGTATAATGAGGGAATTCAAGTGGGAACGCTATGGTGACAAATACTATTACTATGATTCGCTGACAGGTAAGATTATCGGGTCAGTGAGCAAGATTGCACTCCAAGAAGTTTGGATTGCACTTGTCTATACAGGCGAATACTCCTTTACACTCCAGGATGAAAAACACCTGGGGCAGTATATCAATTTAGAATTTGCAAAACGTGCGGCCGAATTCTTTTGGGAACGTGAAAGTCGCACACTACTGGAGTGAACTATGTTTAAATCGTTTAATGTAGCAAAACTAAAAGCCGCTCTTACCTACCTGTGGATTGGTTTGATGATTCTCTGCCTCTTTGTGGGTAGAGTTGATTTGAGCATCTTTGCGGTGCTGATGCTGATTCTCATGGAACTGGAGAAACTGAACGGTAACTTGAAGAATGCGTCCTGAACTGGATAAAGAACTCTGCGACCGCTTTCCCGAAATCATGGCCGAACGAAATATGTCGGTCATGAATTCGTGCATGTCCTGGGGCTTTGAACATGATGACGGTTGGTATCATTTGCTGAATTCTGCCATGCGCCTCGTACAGTCGCATATTGACATATCTAAGCGGCGTGGCGTAGAAGTACCACAAGTGGTGTTTGAGCAAGTCAAAGAGAAATTCGGTATGTTAAACATCTATCATCGTGGTGGTGATGAATACACCGATGGTGTGCTACGCATGGCTGAAGAGATGAGCCGCCATACCTGTGAGGTTTGTGGTGACGTTGGACATCCAAATGATACAGGCTGGATTCGTACACTCTGTATTGAACATCGGAATGAACACGAAGAGAGAATGAAATGTTAATGTTGTTAATCAATGTTGTTTTGGCTGGTTTGTTTTGGAGTGCCTGTACCATAGCGGTTGACGAAGGCCGACCTGGTTGGGCATGGGCATATTTGTTTGTATCGGCTTGGAATGGTGCAGCGGCACTATCATCTATTTTTTGAGGAGAAGTAACATGGTCAAAGAAGCAATTTTGTTTTTCGTTTTCATGGTGTTTTTTATTGGTGCATTGTGTTTCACCTCAATCTATGAGGCTACGATGCGACAAGAGTGTAGAGAACTGGCCATGCAACAAAGATATTCGCCCGTAGAAATTCAAGTGATGTGTAAACTGTAAGGAAAAATCATGGCTCAATGGATCATTCACCCTAGTTGGAAAAAGTCGCTGATTGAACGCCAGTATTATCATAAGGACAATAATACATTTATGACAGAAACGGGTTGGCGTTGGGGCTCGTTTGAAGTTGAAACCGAAGATGAAAACGTACCAACGATCAGTGCCGGTGACAATCTGTGGGATTGTGGCTATGATGTTCAATTAATTGAAACATCTGATGGCTGTTGGGAAACTCACGACATGGATGATTGTGACGAAGAAACTCAACAATGGCTAGAAGAGTTTTTTGAAGATGACAATAGCTATTATGATTTAGAAGAACAAGAAGATTGGGTTCAAGGCGATTCTGAAATGATCATTGATTGTGATCCAGTCTTTGAGCGTGTTGATGGTCCCAATGCTGGTAAACGCTATGATGTTGACGGTAATGAAATTGTGAAGGGTGCAGAATAATGGTCACAATTGTAAAACATGAATGGCATCAAGTCGATGAGCAGTATCACATGGAACTTGGTGAAGATTTGCTGAGTGAAATTTATCCTGATTTGGATGACGATGAACTTGAGGTAAAACTCAATCAAATTGAATCTGGTGAAATTGATATCACTGAAGTAATTAATGATGCATATCACAATGATGTGGAACTTGAATGGGACCACCACTACAGTGATTGTTGGACTGCCCGCAAGGGTGGCTATGATGTTACCTATGAACTAGGGAATGATTGATGGGGTACGGTAAACACTCAAATAGTTTTCAAGGCGACTATAAGCGTGTGCTGACAGTTTGTTCGGCCAACATGCTACGGTCGCCTACAATGGCACACATATTATCGGCTGAACCATATAACTTCAATACACGGTCGGCTGGCACGGAATCTTATGCATTGATTCCTGTCACGGAAGATTTGTTGTTGTGGGCTGATGAGGTCGTTTGTGCTGATACCGAACATGCATTATGGGTACGTGGTAAAATGATGGAGTGGGTGATAGACAAACCAATTATTGATTTGGAAATTCCGGATCATTTTGAGTATCGTGATACCAAATTGATTAGACTTATCAAGGAGCGTTATGAACAACGAACTGCTGACTGACATTGCCAGACAAACTGGTGGTTCATTTTTTGTGGATGTCTTCAAAACACACCAGGAAAGATATGCTCTCCAGTTGTTGTCAGAAGTATATCAAGTGTTTCAAAAACAGCAATTTGACGGATATGCAATAGACTTCTGGGATGACATTGTACAGCATTTCCAACTTGACAACACTGAGGTTGAAAAGTTGTCAAAAAGAAATGGTTGACAGAGTATCGCAGTGCCGCTATAATTATACCTGTTGATGATAATTATATGGAGGTTGTGATGGCTTACGTATCTCAGGAATTGAAGTCTAAGTTGGCTCCGAAGATCAAGGCGATTTGCAAAAAGTATGGCGTCAAAGCCAGCCTTGCGGTTCGCAATCATTCTACGCTGGTGCTGAATGTAAAGGCTGGTAAAGTGGACTTTATCAATGATTTTGGTGATACTCCTGAAACACGTGCCGATGCTGAGAAGTTCGGTATTCAGGTGAATCCTTATCACTACAAAAGTCACTTCAATGGCGATTCGTATTTCTTTCTGTCAGAAGTTATTCCCGCAATGAATGCTGGTAATTGGGATGAGTCTGATGCACAAGTTGACTACTTTAATGTCGGTTGGTATGTTGATGTGAATATCGGTAAGTGGAATCAACCTTACGAATTGGAGGCGTAATATGGATCAGTTGGATAAAATGATTGCTTACGAAGCAGGTGAGTTGCATTTTGATGAAACAATTGAATTTTTTCAAGAGTTGATTGATTCAGGTCTGGTGTGGCATTTGCAAGGTTCGTATGGTCGTGCCGCACGTGCCTTAATTGATGAGGGTTGGTGCATACAATGATGAGTGAAGCAAGAATCGTATCGAATCGTATTCGTACACCTGACGGTACGATTCTTGAATCCATGCACCGCCACGATTATGTAACTTACCTTGATGCAAATGGTAAAGAATACATGGTTGATGGTGGATTAGATTATCTGCGCCGCAATGTACATGATGATGCACCATATGAGGAACTGTCGGTGTATGATGATGCACTACATGTGGAGATTCGTAATGTATTCAAATGGGGAACACGTGGTAAAGATGGTAAGCAACCGCTGAAATATGTGGTGCTAAAAGACTTGACAACGGAACACATTGAGGCTATACTGGATACACAGTCACATATTAGTGACTACATCCGAAAAATATTTTTAAATGAATTAAGTATTCGGGAATAAAATTTTATATATAGTATTATGAACAAACTAGCACACATTACGAAGGAATGCCCACAGTATCGCACATTTAGCGATAATGGTTCATGGGCGCCCGCATCGGAGGTTTGTGTATAGATTGTAGTTTAGTTCTAACTGTATACAAACCCCGAAGTCCAAAAGATTTCGGGGTTTTTTGTTTTTATCTGGGTGTATTGTCAGCCTGGTCAGACGGCTCGCCTTGGAAGTGAGAGGACGCAGGTTCAAATCCTGCCACCCAGACCAAGTTGCTAAAGTAATAATGTTGTAGAAAAACAACGGCAAAAAAGTAGTTGACAGAGTTTCGGATTTTCACTATAATAGATTCTGTTGAGTTGATTGAGAAAAAAAACAGAAGTGAGCGTTCTGTCTCTGAAAAGAGTTTAGCAAGGGTTTGATACGGTAATGCCTTCGGTATCATGTAACAGGCCTGTCCTTGTTAGTTCTTGAATTGTTCTTTAAAAAATTTGTGAGATGCACCCATCGTCTAGTGGTCAGGACATTGCCCTTTCACGGCAGTAACACCGGTTCGAATCCGGTTGGGTGTACCAGTTATATTATGGGTGTGTAACTCAGTTGGCTAGAGTATCAGACTTTTAATCTGAGAGTCGTGGGTTCGAATCCCACCGCACCTACCATATTGAAGCACATTGGTTCTAAGGGTTGTTCCGAGGATAATTCAACTCCAATGGAGTCCCAGTGTGTTTCAATATGGCATGTTAGCATAGTTGGCCTAATGCGCCGCCCTGTCACGGCGGAGACCACGGGTTCGAATCCCGTACATGTCGCCAGAATGATGCTCAGTAGATCAGCGGTAGATCAGCGGACTGTTAATCCGTGTGTCGTAGGTTCGATCCCTACCTGAGCAGCCATATTAGATTTGCAGTTTGTAAGCCATGGGCTTGATCATGCCTGAGTAACTATGTAAATAAACGGTAAAGCCGGCCGGACATTCCGTTGAGCATAGCAAATAGTGCAGACTGCAATTCTAATATTGTTGGGGATTAGTTAAATGGTATAACCACGGATTTTGATTCCGTTGTCGTAAGTTCGATTCTTACATCCCCTGCCAGTAATATGGGTAACGAGCAGCATTGGTGACTGCACCTGACTGTAAATCAGACGCTTCGGCATACTTGGTTCGACTCCGAGGTTACCCACCAAGTTTTACGGTCTTTAGTAAAATGGATATTACGGGTGGCTACGGACCACCAAGTGGGAGTTCGATTCTCTCAGGACCGGCCATATTGAAACATATTGCAAAGACCGCTGAGTCGTTCTGCATTGCTGGAGTCTTCTATGAAGAGGTGTCGCAAAGGCAGTATGTTTCAATATGGGGGATTGGTGCTAATTGGGAACACATGTGCTTTGCAAGCATGAGTAAGCAGTTCGAATCTGCTATCCTCCACCAAAGTTTTATTGCCGGTTTAGCTCAGTGGTAGAGCATCCGCCTTGTAAGCGGGAGGTCGTCAGTTCGAATCCGACAACCGGCACCAGACTATCGCAGAGTATGGAAGTGGTCATCCGCTTGGTCTCATAAGCCGAGAATCGCAGGTTCGAATCCTGCCTCTGCAACCATTACAGGTGAAACGTGAAAAAAGAAATTGATGTGAACGAAGTGGCCGCATTTCTTGATACATGTGGTCCTGATACAAAAGTGTATGTTGGTGCCGATTCTGAACGATTTCAAATTGGTGGTGAATGGTACGCCGATTACATTCTTGCTGTTGTTGTTCACATTGATGGTCGTCACGGTTGCAAGATATTTGGTGCTGTACAACGTGAACGTGACTTTGAACAAAAGAAAAGCCGGCCACGTTTTCGTTTGATGAATGAAGTATACAAAGTGGCCGATTTGTATTTGAAACTCTATGATGCAATACCACATGATATTCAGATTCATTTGGATATTAACCCAAGTGAAATGCACGGTTCAAGTTGTGTGGTAAATGAAGCGATTGGTTATATACGTGGCACATGTAATGTGATACCATTGATAAAACCAAAAGCATTTGCAGCAAGTTATGCAGCAGATAGGTTTAAAAGTTTAGTAGCGTAGCGGGTATAATTCAGTGGTAGAATGTTTCCTTGCCAAGGAAAATGTCGTCAGTTCGAGTCTGACTACCCGCTCCAGTATTCCGGTGTAGTATAATGGCAGTGCGGCGGTCTCCAAAACCGTTAGTGGGGGTTCGATTCCCTCCACCGGAGCCAGTATTTTTTGGCGTGGCCATGTTGTAATGGTAGCAACCTAGACTGTGACTCTGGTAGTTCGGGTTCGAATCCCGATGGTCACCCCAAAAAGTATTGGTGCTTTAGCTGATGTGGTCATAGCGGCGGTTTGAAGAGCCGTTGAAGTTGGTTCGATTCCAACAGGCACCACCATTGTCCTGTAGTTAAATGGTATAACTGTCGATTGATAATCGACCATTACAAGTTCAATTCTTGTCGGGACAACCAGAATGGTAGTGTAGCATAATGGTAGTGCGCCACCTTCATACGGTGTCAGGTGTAAGTTCGAATCTTACCACTACTACCAAGCGCCGGTGACGGAACGGTATACGTGTTGGTCTTAGAAACCAAATTTTGAGAGTTCGAATCTCTCCTGGCGCACCAATATAAGTAGCGTGTGAGGCGATGTGCATCGTTAGTTCAGCGGTAGAATCCCTGCCTTACAAGCAGGTTGTCGGTGGTTCGAATCCATCACGATGCACCAATAATGCAACGGTGGCAGAGTGGTCCAATGCAAGGGACTGCAAATCCCTAAAGCCGTCAGTTCGAATCTGACCCGTTGCTCCAGTTTTAGGAAGTGTGGCAGAGTCCGGTTTATTGCACCTGTCTTGAAAACAGACGAACAGAAATGTTCCGTGAGTTCGAATCTCACCGCTTCCGCCAAAGGAGATATGTTGATAACACAAATCATACTGACAATTTTAATGTATTGGGTGTTGATGGGTATCAGCGTGGCGGCAATTATGGCACTTTTTTATGGGTTGGCAGTAATTTTAGGAAGATTGGCAGAGAGGTAATGCAGCGGATTGCTAATCCGTCACTGTGAAAACGGTGCAGAGGTTCGATTCCTCTATCTTCCGCCACTTGACAAGCAAATTTTTCTGTAGTATACTGTTTCCTATGAGTAAAAAATCACAAAAGTTGCAAAAACCACGAAATTTTGTTGCTAAAGACTTGTTCACGCCGAAGTTTCGCATGAAAGTTGAGCATTCGGCGACAAAAATTCATAACCGAGCAGTTGAAAAACAAAACTTTAGGAAAATTTATGCCATCTTCTGATGAAAAAGTGCAACAAATTGAGTCCGGAACAATTTCTGGCGACGAAATGGTCAAGTTTGACGGTTTTTACTTTGTTCCTGACTATGATGACTACGATGAAAACTACAAATTAGCATTTTTCAACTTCAAAGAAGAGTGGACAATGGCAAAACCCATTGAAAAGTCAGAAATGGGCTACAAATATCATATGGCATTCTTTAAAGAAGACGAAGAAGGTATGCCACAGTTTGATGATGCGTTTGAAGCGATACTTTCTGACCCAATTGTGTACATAAAAAACCTTGTTGGCTCAGGAATATCAGGTTGCATTGTTAAAAAGACAGAAACATCAGAAAATTGGTGGGTTGAGTATCTTGATTTTATAACAAACGGTAAATTTAAGCAAAAAGTGAACGAAGCACTCAAATCTTTAACGGAGTAAATTATGAATACAAATGTTTTTTCTGGTAACAGTAAAGATGCAAAACGTGGTCGCAAGTGGCTGATTGGTTTGCTTGAAGAACGATCTGTTGAAATCGTTTTTACGAAAAAAGACGGAACTGAACGTACAATGAAATGCACATTGATGGAAGACTATCTTCCTGAAACAGCAGGTTCAGAAAAAACAAAAAATGATGAAGCACTTGCTGTTTATGATTTAGAAAAAGAAGGCTGGCGCAGTTTTCGTTGGGATTCAATCAAGCAAGTGAATTTTTCATTGGAGAGTGAAGATGCCTAAGTATATCGTTGAGCAATTATCTGCTTTTCGTAATGTTTATGTGATTGAGGCGGATAACGAAGAAGAAGCCGTCAAAATTTCTGAATATGCTGATGACAATTGGCAAGAATGGCTCGGTAATCTGAAAATTGACGTAAATGAATACACCGATGAACGTATCGCTTACTTCAAACACAAAGATTATTATTGGGCAGGCGTAACATACAAAGATAAAGATGGGTATGTCGCATATCATCACCCAAATGGTGAAGATGTGGAACGAAAAGAGATTCTCATCAAATAGTTTATGCGGGATTAGTTTAATGGTAAAACTTGAGATTTCCAATCTTACGTTGTCAGTTCGATTCTGACATCCCGCTCCAAATTTTATATTATGAACAAATCTTGGACCTTAGAAGTAAAACAACACGAAGATGGTGATTACTTTATTGAATTTCCTGATGAAGTGCTAGCCGAAGTTGGTTGGGCAGAAGGAGACACACTGAAGTGGATTGATAACGGCAATGGTTCGTGGTCGCTGAAAAAATTAGATAAGAATCAAGAAAATACTGAGTCTCCAGAGAAGTGAAACTGTTTAAATAAATCGTAGTTATTTTATAGGGAGTTGATATGAGTTTGAAAGGCACAAAAACTGCTGAGTGCTTGAAAGAGGCTTTTGCAGGTGAATCAATGGCAAACCGCCGTTATCTTTATTTCGCAAATCAGTGTGATATTGCAGGTGAGAACGATTTAGCATCATTGTTCCGTTCTACAGCAGAAGGTGAAACTGGACACGCACATGGTCATATGGAATATCTCATTGAAGGTGGTGCAGGAGAACCTGGCACAAACATGCCAGCAAAAAATGCACGACAAATGTTAGAGGCCGCTATCGCTGGCGAAACGCACGAATACTCTGACATGTATCCAGGTATGGCAAAGACTGCACGTGAAGAAGGCTTTGATGAAGTAGCCGATTGGTTTGAAACACTTGCGAAAGCAGAACGTTCACATGCCAATCGTTATGCAAAAGCATTAGAAAAACATCTTTCAGAATAATAAGGAGAAGTAACATGGCATGGACTACACCTACAGCAAATGATATGCGTTTTGGTTTCGAAATCACAATGTACATCGCAAATCGTTAATCAGTAAAAAAAGCGGCTACCAAGCCGCTTTTCCTTTTTTGTTCATCAGCGCCAATCTGTAATCGGCATCATTTCTTTTATTTTTCAATGCAGCATTCACTTGAGTGGCTAACATACCATCACGTGTGACAAGAATTAAATTATTACCTACGTTTGTGAAAACATAGTAAAAAAGTTCATTGTCTAAAAACTCAATTTTTAGCATTGCCTTCATAGCCAGGAATTTCACAGTCAACCCATTTTAAATTGCTATAGTATTGGTATGGCCATTGACCTTTTGGTAGAAGACAACTACCAAGTTCGGGTTTTTCCATGATACGTATTTGTAATACTGACCATACTAATAAAAACAAATAAAGAATGAAAACTGTTGCAATGCCATATTTCCAAGCCTCACATCTTATTTTTTGAAGTCTCTTTGCTTTTTTGGTTGCAGCAATTCTATCGGCTTGTCTTTTTTTTGTCCATGCAATTGACTGCTCTTTCTTCATTTTCTCCATCATTGCATACACACGGGTATACAGATCACCTAATTCTGGAGGACAGTTGTAAACCATAAGTTCACGAAGTTCTGCTTCCATCGCAGTTAAACGACTTTGCATCAGAACACGTTGTAATGCTCTTTTACCTAAACTTGTTTCTCCCGTATACACTTCTTGAGAATGCTTTTCTTCTTCTTCAAAGATAGCAGAACACTTGGCGTAGTTTTCAAAGTAAACGCCCAACTCTTCCCCTATCTGGGTATAGATATCGTTGGGTTGTTTCTTACTTAATTCAAGTATGCGGTTTTTTTCTTCTATGTACTGATTTTTTTCAGCAATAGTGGGCGGCTTGTCTTTATGACGAGAATTGAATTGCGACTCTAAATCCGATAGAACACCTTTTACATCACCAGCAACACCAGCAATTTCTTTGTATAACTCACAACCTTTTTTTACCGCTTGGACTGCACCATTTGCCAGAGCAAAAAGTGTAAACGGATCCATTTGTCTGTTTTGTGCCCTTTCTTATGCGAAACATAATTTGATTCAAAAAAGACAATCTTGACAATCACAGACTATTTATGCTATACTATGGTTTCATGAATAAATAGGGTCTGAGGTCATTATGAACAGGTCAATTGACATTAAAGCAATCTTATCAAATAACAAAGAACCCAAGTTTGTGGGTGAGTTGTCACAAACGCAACTAACTCAGGCCTTGAGTTGGTATGCTCAAAATCGTGATAGCAAAGATGCAATAAAATACGCTACCGAATACTTCAAAAAGAAACTCAAAATCCAAGCGCCGGACGGCTTAAAATCTCAGCCGAGTACATTCGGCTTCGTTTGTCGTATTGTGAACCTAGGAGGCGTCCTGAACGAATCCAACAATACGTGGTTCAATGACATAATCAAGAAGTTGCAAGAAGAAACTCCTGTTGTCAAACAAGCAACTGCTACCGTTGTCTCAATTCAGGATCATATTAAAAGAAAAGCAAGTGATTGTATCGGTGAACTAGAGGGTCAGATTGACGAATTGATAATATCTGAGTTCAAAGCAAATGTTTCACCTTATGCAACAATGACAGGTATGGATGCTAAAGGCGCTCATACAAAATTTATAATTGATCATTTTAAAACACGCCGTGCTGAGTATGATGTTGCTTTGACAACAGATGACGGTGATATCAAAGAAGCATATTCTAACTTTACAAAAACACAACTTAAAAAGTTGATATCATACTGTGACCAAGTAATTGTTGACGGTATGAAACTGGCTGGTGAAGCGGTCAAAACACGCAAGCCAAGAAAGCGCAAAGCAAAGTCGGCGGATCAGTTGATTGCCAAGATGAACTATGCAAAAGATTTTGCCGAATTAAAACTTGTATCAATTGATCCTAAGACAATCATTGGCGCATCATCGTTGTGGGTATACAATACGAAAACACGAAAACTTGGTGTGTATCAAGCCGCTGATGCTGCTGGTTTAAATGTAAAAGGCTCTACGATACAAAACTTTGCCGAGAGTAAATCGGTAAGCAAAAAGTTACGCAAACCAGAAGTGACAATACCTGAAGTGTTGAAAGGCGGTAAAGTTGCGTTGCGTAGTGTGTTAAATGATATTCGTGCCGTTGAAAGTGCATTGACAGGACGAATCAATACTGATACAATATTACTGAGAACTGTAAAATGACAATGCGTGGCTATTACTACCGCAAGTTTAAATTCCACTTGCGGGCTGCCTTTTTGTTTTTAATTAAAGGCATTATTCTAGGACAACATGTAAAATGATAATCTTTGACTACAATCAAGTAGCCATCTCTTCATTGATGGAACAAATCGGCTCATCTAAAAAGCCGGTTGAAGAGGCATTGGTACGACATATGATATTGAACGTGATTCGTACATATGTCAAAAAGTTCAAGTCTACACACGGACCAGAAGTCGTGATTGCTTGTGACAATCGCAATTACTGGCGCCGTGAATTTTTTCCGCAGTACAAAGCGGGTCGCAAGAAAACACGTGATGCTTCTGGTCACGACTGGAATTCTATCTTTGAGTGCTTGCACAAAATCAAAGAAGAACTAAATGAACATTCTCCATATAAGGTCGTTGATGTTGATACTGCTGAGGCTGATGACATTATCGCCACACTGACGATACGATATTCTGCACACCAGAAGGTGATGATTTTATCTTCCGACAAAGACTTTGCACAGTTGCAAAAGTTTGACAATGTTGAACAGTATTCGCCGATACTGAAGAAGTTCATCAAAGAACCTCTGCCGGCGGTGCAATTGAAACAGATGATTATTCGTGGTGATAAAGGTGATGGTATACCTAACATTCTATCTGCTGATGATAGCATTGTAAATGGTGTGCGACAAAAGCCAATTACTGAAGCCAAGATTATTAATTGGTTGAATCAGTCGCCAGAAGAATTCTGTGAAGGTGAAATGTTGCGTAATTACAAGCGCAACGAAATGATGATTGATTTGACCAAAGTACCAGAACCGCTTCAGAAAAGTATTATAGATACATATGAAAGTGCTGCTGGTCACACCAAACAGCATTTTATGAATTACATGATTGCAAACAAACTTAAAAATCTAATTGAGGTTATTGATGAGTTCTGAAAAGCTATACTCCGAAATATTTGAGGAGTTCGAAAAATTAACAACCAAACAAGAACGAATAAACTTTTTACGCAGTGAAGGCGATGAACGTTTTCGTTTCTTTCTCCAATTAGTATTCAATCCTGCCATAGAGTTTGATATTGCGCTGCCTGATCGGTATCGACCAGCAAAAGAACCCGCTGGTTTGAACTATGCTTATCTGGACACACAGATGCCGAAAATGTATCGGTTCATCAAGGATCATCCTATGCGACCAGAAGGATTTACCGCAGAAAAGACTACACAACAACTTTTAGTTATGATAGAATCTTTACATAAAGATGAGGCTGCCATCATTCTTGATGTTCTACAAAAAAGATTCAAAGTAAAACAACTTACCGCCAATTTGGTTAAAGAAGCATTTCCTGATTTAGCAATATGAAAATAGTCGTTGTCTCTGGTGGATTTGATCCCATCCATTCGGGTCATCTTGCCTTGTTGCGTGAAGCATCGGGCATGGGTGACAAACTTATCGTAGGTGTAAACTCTGATGCATGGCTCACACGTAAGAAGGGTAAGCCATTCATGAATATTCACGAACGCAAAGCCATACTTGAATCAATTCGTTGGGTTGACGAAGTGTGGGAGTTTGATGATTCTGATGACACCGCATGTGAGTTACTTTATCGTGTAAGAAATCATTTCAATCAAACACTTCCGATTTTATCAAACTATTCAATCTGGTTTGCAAATGGTGGTGACCGCAACGAAACTAATAATGCGGAAGCAAGTGTACCAAATATCAACTTTGTGTATGGTGTAGGTGGCAGCAATAAAAAGAACTCTTCTTCTTGGTTACTAAGGAGTTGGAATGAGTGACGGCGGAAAAGGTTCTAAGCCCAGACCAATTGAAATACCACGTGAAAAATTTGAACAAAACTGGAATGCAATTTTTGGTAAAAAGGTGAAAAATGAAAGTAGCAGTCGTAACACCAACAATCGGCGCAAAAACACTTAGACAGTGTATTGAATCTGTTGAAGCACAAACATATGATGATGTGACACATTATATCGTTCTTGATGGTGAGGAAGAGCATGGCGACAAAATCTGGAATCAACTTCAAGTCCCATCAAAAGTCAAAACAATCCGTTTGCAAGAAAACATTGGCAAGGGTTGGTACGGTCATCGTGTATATGCTGCATGTGGTTATCTTGTCAATGCTGATGTTATATGTTACCTTGACGAGGACAATTGGTTTGAGCCTAATCATGTTGAGAAACTTGTTGAGAGAATCAAAAAGGGTGTTGATTGGGCATACTCACTCAGAAAGATAGTTGACAAAGAAGGTAATTTTGTTGCTGAAGACAATTGCGAATCGTTAGGTCAATGGCCAATTTATTTCAACAAAGATGCATTTCACATTGACACCTCATCGTTTATGGTGAAAGCAGACATTGCACGAAAAATTGGTCAAGCATGGTATGGTCAATGGGGTGCAGATAGACAATTCTTCAATGCACTAAAACAATACTTTCCAAACTATTCATGCTCAAGGGAATATTCTTTGTGCTATCGTTTAGATGGTAATCCAAACTCAGTCAATGCCGAGTTCTTTGAAAAAGGTAATGCAGAAAACGAGAAACAATATCCTGATGGCTTTCCCTGGAAGCAGCAATTCAAAGAGGAATACATTGTGGGACCTGGAATAACGATTGTGAGTGGCTAATGTCAGAAACACATAAAAGAACGATAGCAAGAGCGGTCGTATGGAGAATTATTGCTACGTTAGTCACGGCAGCATTTACAGGACTGTCTGGTGCAATCATAATTAACATTTTTATGACAATTGCACATTACATTCACGAAAGAGTGTGGCTAAAAGTTGAATGGGGAAAGATGAATGATAATTGAAGATACAAATCTTAAAGGCGTTAAACTTATCAAGCCAACGGTACATGAAGATTATCGTGGCACAAACATTGAAGCATGGCACAAAGATAATTATGCACAGTTGGGTGTGAACTTTATTCTTGACAGTATTTCTACCTCACGCCGACACACTCTGCGTGGCATTCATGGTGATGATAGAACAACAAAATTAGTTTCTTGCTTACATGGTACAATCTATCAAATCGTAATTAATCTTGATGAAGATTCTGATCAATATGGTCAATGGCAAGAGTTTACACTATCAGACCGCAATGGTTATCAAGTGTTGTTACCACCAAAACACGGTAACGCACATTTGGTAATGTCTGAGCAATGTGTATTCAGTTATAAACTTGACCAATACTATGACCGTGCTTCACAGTATACGGTAAAGTGGAATGATGATCGTTTCAACATTTATTGGCCAATCAAAAACCCTATTCTTTCTGAAAGAGATAGATGAGAACAGCATTGGTAACTGGTGGTGCAGGTTATCTCGGAAGTCATTTGGCAAAAGCACTGAAAAAAGCAGGCTACACTACAGTCTGCTTTGATATAAAATCGCCACGCAATATGGTCTATTGGAACGATGCGTTTATCGGCGATGTTCGTCAATCTACCTTGGAAAAGCCGTTCAATCAATATCAGATTGATGTGGTGTTTCATCTGGCAGGCCGCATTGAAGTTGGTGAATCGGTTTTATATCCCGAAGAGTTTTGGGACATCAATGTGGGTGGCACATGCAACCTACTTAACATAATGAGAAAATTTGATGTTAGTAATATTGTTTATTCTTCTACTGCCGGCGTTTATCGTTCTCAGTTTACCAGCCTCTCTGAGAAATCGGAAATAGATAACAACAATCCGTATGCCAACAGCAAGTATGCTGCTGAGTGTGCGATTCGTGATGCAAAAGTGAATTCTATTATTTTTCGTTTCTTTAATTTGGCTGGTGCTGATCCTGACTGTGAGATGGGTGAAGACCATCATCCAGAAACACATTTGATTCCGCTAATGTTCAAAAGTCTAAATAACGAAAAGTTCATCGTATATGGAAATGATTATCAAACGGTAGATGGCACATGCATTCGTGACTACGTTCATGTGTGTGATGTTGCTGAAGCACATTTGTTGGCTGATGAATATTTACAGAAAAAAGGAAACAATCAACCTAGCCTATTCAATCTAGGCACTGGTAAAGGCTATACTGTACTACAAGTGATTGATGCTGCTAAACAGGAACTAGGCGTTCCAATTCAATACACAATCGGTAAACGAAGAGAAGGTGACCCACGAAGGTTAGTCGCCAACTCTGATGCCGCCAAACATCATCTTAATTTCAAACCCAAGCATGATTTAAAATCCATTTTGAGAACGGCGTATAATTGGTATGAGCGACAAAGAGAACGAAATACAATTTGAACACTATACTCATTTTTTGTCTGGTAGCATTGAGCCAGCAGTTATTGAGTCGGCATCACGCTGGTTGCTATATGCCAAGTTCAACAAGATTGAAAAGCCACTGACCTTGAACATCAACTCTGAGGGCGGCAATCTGGGTGATGCAATAGGCCTTGCCGACTTAATGTTGGGTGTGGGCATGCCCGTTCGCACACTAGCGTATGGTAATCTAATGAGTGCTGCATTTGTAATATTTGCTGCTGGTGAAAAAGGTTATCGTGCTGTAGGCAAAAACACGACAATCATGATTCACCAATTCAACGATGAAATGGGTGGCAAGTATCATGATATGCGGGCTTATGCCAAAGAGTGTGATAGGTATCATCACAAAATGGCAAAGATTCTTTCCGACTGTTCTAAACTGTCGGTCAAAGATGTAAAATCCAAGTTTCTACGACCAACTGATGTTTGGCTGACCGCAGAAGACCTGGTAGAATATGGTATAGCAGATATTATCTTTTAGGAGCAATAAATATGTTGTCTGGCGGTAAGAAATTTCAGAAACCGAAGAAAACCAAATTTCACAAAAACCGTGAGCAGTATGAGAATCATCCATTGAAGAATCAAAAGCATCATGATAAGTCTCTCTACCGCTTGCTCAAGCAGGAAAAAGATTATGTCATATAAAGAACAAATTAGAAAACGCATACGTGAACTTGAGGACAAGATTGCTGAGTCCAATGTAGACAAAGTTCAACTGGAAAGTCTGCGTTCCGAACTAGCCAGATTGAACATGCAGGAATTTGAAGAAGACCTGCGTTCCGAAGGTACACAACAACTCCTCAAAGGTTAAGGTCAAGTCTCCTGTTCGTATAAATAAGCGAATAGGAGACTACTATGCCATTAACAAGAATTCTAGCTGGTGCTTTGGCTGATGCTAATGTCACCACATCAAAATTGGCTGAGGCCAATGTTACCACATCAAAGCTAATTGATGCTGCCATTACTTCACCAAAGTTGGCACAAAATCTTAGCGTTTCCCTGACACGTGTTTTAGAAGAAGCAAACATTTCCACAATAGCGGTTGGTGGTAATGTTAATATTGACGTTGCTGATAGCACAGTGTATTTCTTTAATGCCAATACTACGGCCAATGTAACATTCAATCTCCGTGCAAATAGCACACATACTTTTGACTCCGCAACTACGATTGGTGAAACTACTACAGTTGCCATAGCCGTAAAACACGGAACTCAAAGACATTCGGCAAACCTACACATTGATGGTGGACTGATAACTGGTCAGTTTTCCGGTACTCCCAATTCCATATTTTATGCAGCGAATACAAGACCTGCAAGTATCTCTATCGTAAATGGTGAAGTAAATCTGTTCAGTTATTCTATTTTTAAAACGGCAGCAAATGCGTATACAGTAATTGCAGCAAATACTTTATTTGGGTTGGGTTAAAAATGCCTATTTTAGCATCTTTAAGTTCGAGTATTTTAGCATCATTTAAACTTATTGGAAGAGAGGTCTCTACAGGTTCTACAGTAAGTAGAATATTCACCACAACAGGAATATGGACTGTACCCTCAGGTGTCACTCGGGTGGATTATGTTGTTGTCGCCGGTGGAGGTGGAGGTGGCCGTGGAGGTGGAGGTGGCGGTGCTGGTGGTTATCTTACCGGCGCCAGTTTCGGTGTAACACCTCTAGAGACATATACCATCATAGTTGGTTCGGGTGGTGCAGGTGGAACATCCGATGCAACTGCTGCATCAAATGGAACGAATTCAGGATTTTATACATCGTCAACTTCACTATGGTCTATTGGCGGTGGTGGCGGTGGTGGAAGAACACCATCCTCACCTACTCAAAACGGAGATGGTGCTTCTGGTGGTTCAGGGGGTGGTGCTGGTGTGGGGTTTACACGGAATGCCGGTTTAGGCACACCTGGCCAAGGGAATAATGGTGGTATAAATTGGGGTAGTAGTGGAAATTATGGTGCCGGTGGTGGTGGCGGTGCAGGTGCAGTTGGTGCAAATGGAACATCTAGTGTTGGTGGCAATGGTGGCGTAGGAATATTTTCAACATTTTCGGGATCAAACACAGGATATGCTGGTGGAGGTGGTGGGGGTGCTTTCCCAAGCACAGGTCCATCAGGTTTCGGTGGAACGGGTGGTGGTGGCAATGGAGGAACTCCAGCATCATTAACATCTGGAAGCACCAATAGAGGTGGTGGTGGAGGTGGAGGAAACGATACAATTAATGGTGCGGCCGGTGGTTCAGGTGTTGTCATTTTTCGTTATACTGAACCGCTCACTGTCAACGGAATTTTTGTTTTTGCAAACACAGGACAAATTGTTCTTCCTAATGATGTTACAACGATTGATTATCTCGTTGTTGCTGGTGGTGGCGGTGGCGGTAGTGGCGGAGGTGGAGCCGGAGGACTTAGAAGTGGTACGGGATATCCAGTAAGTTTAAGAACACAATTTACTGTGGTGGTTGGCGGTGGTGGTGCTTTTTCAACAGCAGGTTCGAATAGTGGATTCTTTTTAACTCCATCGGGTGGAAGCGCCATTTGGACAACTGGTGGTGGTCGTGCCGCAACCGGAGGAAACGGTGATGGTGCGGGTGGCTCAGGCGGTTCAGGTGGAGGTGCTTCGGGAGATGGTTGGCCAGGAAACTCTAGAGTAGGTGGCTCCGGTAATGCAGGAGGTTACAATCCACCCGAAGGTTATGGTGGTGGAAATGGCACATTCTTTGGAGCGTTTAATGGAGGTGGTGCTGGTGGTGGCGGTGGTGCCGGTGCGGCAGGTGGTAGTGGATATGGACCGGGTGCCGACTTTGGTGGAAATGGCGGCGTAGGAATATTCTCCACAATTTCAGGATCAAACACAGGATACGCTGGTGGTGGTGCCGGTTACACAAGAGCCGGACCAGCAGCACTCGGCGGCGCCGGTGGCGGTGGCAATAGCAACCAACCTTCACCTGCACTTCCTGCTGCTAATGGAGTATCTCAAACTGGTGGTGGTGGCGGTGGTGGTAGCGGTGGAACAACTGGCGGTGGCGGCATTGTAATTATTAGAGCGAATCGTCCACAAAATAATTTTGTAATCTTTAATTCTACTGGAACATTTGCTCCACCTACAGGAGTCACTAATATAGAATATCTTGTGATTGCTGGTGGTGGCGGCGGAGGCGGAGGCACACCTGGCGGCAGAAGCGGTGGCGGAGGTGGCGCTGGTGGTGTACTATCGGGTTCCGGACTTTCTGTAAACTCTGAGATCACATATACAATTACAGTTGGTGGTGGAGGAGGAGTTTCAACTAACGGAACAAATTCATCAATTGTTGGACCAACACCATTTTCAAATGTAACTTCAATAGGTGGTGGCACCGGCGGCGGTAATGTGCAGGCGGGTGGACAAAATGGTGGTTCAGGTGGTGGAGGTAGGGCGGGTCCTTCTGGTACCGGTGGTGGCGCCGGGGTTTATCCTGGATCACCGTGGAATAGTGGAACACGACAAGGCTTCAATGGTGGGGATGGACTTGGCACTAGTGAGCCTTATAATGCTGGTGGTGGCGGTGGTGCCGGTGGTGTGGGCGGTGGTGCTTTTGATGCCAACGGAGGTATCGGTATTTTCTCTTCAATCACTGGTGCTAATGTTGCATATGCTGGTGGCGGTGGTGGTGGCAGAAACGCTAACCCTTCACCAAATCCTCAAATGGGTCGGGGTGGTGGTGGCTACGCTTCTTATTCAAGCGGTTCACCTTGGTTAGGAACTCCTTTTGGTGGTGCAAATGGTGCCGTTGCTGGAGTAATAAGTCAGGCAGCTTCAGCAGCTATCAATAATACTGGCGGCGGTGGTGGAGGTTATGCTCAACAAGGTGGACAAGCCGCCAGTGCCGGTGGTTCAGGTGTTGTTATTGTCAAATGGAGTACATAAAATAAAATTGTTGTAGAAATACAACACGCTTGACAGAAGGTAGGGTTTCTGGTATACTATATGTACTATGAAAACTCTACCTTCTGTTGGTTCGACAGTCACCGTAGATTGTCAATATATTACTAAAGCGACAACTTTTACAGGTGTCGTGGTCAAACCATATCGTTGGCTAGATGCTAACGAATTCTGTTTACAAACTGATAGCAAAGAATTTCCAATATCAGTTATCAATCTTGCAAATGTTGTCAATCTGAAAATACTTAAAGGTACGACAACAAATATCCGCAAGTTCAAAGTTGCCGGTACAAAAGGTGAATATTTGGTAACATTGTCAAATGAGCATTTTTCTTGTTCCTGCATTGGTTTCAAATATCACAACAAATGTAAGCATATCACAAAGGTAAAAGAGAAAATTACCTCTTGACAAGTGGCTCAACCCTTGATATAATGGTATTGTTATGATGATCCGTATCTATTCCAGTTCAAAGAAAAAGAAGTTGACAAAGAAGCAATTGCAAGAACAGCAAGACTTTATTGCTTCGGTCAACAAGATTCCACTGCCTTCTGGTGGTCGGTTTCCTGCTGCTGCACCTAAGAAAGTCACGGCTAAGCCACTGATGCCGAGTCGTGTGGTACGCAGCACCAAGCACATTCCGAGTCTTCCAGACACACACAAGGGTGCTTTGACTAAGACTGGTATTATGAAAGATTTCCACAAACTCACCGCTTCCGACCGTGAGATTGTGGCTGATGTTGCATCCTGTACGGCACCAATGCACAAGGGTAATTATGTCTATGTTACTCCTGGCATGAATCCTGCGGGTCTTGGTCGGAAAAACGAGGTACTGTAATGCTTGCCAAAGTTTCAGTACCATGTTATCATATAGTTTCATTCGTTGAATAGGAGTTTTTATTATGGCACGTACCAAATCAGGCGCTTTGCCTCCTTTTGTCAAACTGTTGACACTGTTGCAAGAAGGTGATGTTGTTACTAAAGATGAGATTGAATCTAAACTTGGTAGCGATATCTATACCTATCGTTTGTCAACCTATATCTGGCACATCAAAACCAATACTGATGGTGTTGTGAAAGTCATCAAAGATGGTCGTAATGTGACTGGCTATCAGATTACAAATCCTCAAGTTATCAAAGACTATCTAAAGTCTGTTGGTGCTGAGTCGTTTGTTCCTGGTCAGGTTACATTGAAACCTTCTGCCAGTAAGTTTGCAAGCAAGCCAGTGAAATCGTTGGCTGCTCTGAAAGCAAAACCTGCTAAGGCTGCAAAACCTGCTAAGGTTGCAGCACCAGTTGCACCTGTGATTGAGGATGAAGTAACCGAAATCACCGAATAATCAGTTTCGGGGTGGCTGCCGTCAGCGGTGCAATAGGCTAGCCATTAAACAACAATGAATGTCGGGAGACATCCACGTGCCCCATCTTTTATGAGGTGAAAATGTCAAAACTTAAACAGTGGCTTGCGGCCAAGTATCTACAACTTGAGCAACAGGCCGTTGATGCTATTGGCACTGCCAATTTTTATGGTAATTTATTTACTGATAGACAGAAGTTTAATATCGTAGTATTTTTTATGGGATTGTTTGCACTTTCTGGTTTACATGGTGCAGTTCAATTCATTGCGCTGGTTTATATTATGAGTAAGATGACACCGGAGGATAAAGATGAAGATAAAAAGTAAATTGTTTTTTCTTGCGCCGTTATTGCTTCTGACGGCGTGTGGCACCACTGTTCGTGATCCTGTTATGAATCCACGAAGCCTGAACGATCAAGAACTGCTGCGTGAGAAAATTGTTCGTGTTGAACAGTTGGAACGTGAAATGGAACGCCGTGAGTCAGAACTCAAGTATCAGCACTTGAAAGAACTCACACATTTGCAAATTCAACAAAAAAATCGTCCTTCTGAAGGTCATGTAAGTTGTAAATTCTTTTGCTTCTGATGAATATCTTTTATCTAGATCACGATCCGAAAACGTGTGCCGAACAACACTGCGATAAACACGTGGTGAAGATGATCATTGAGTACGCACAATTGTTATCAACGGCGCATCGGATCCGTGACGGTCAAGAGTATTATGATTTGACTGCAAATAATCGTAAGATTAAACGCTGGCGTTTGCCCGATGACCGTGAACAACGATTGATGAAAGCATCACATGTTAATCATCCATCAAACGTTTGGGCTAGGGCAAACCATTTGAATTACAAATGGCTGTACGAAATGTGGGTGCATTTACTAGACGAGTATACATATCGTTATGGCAAAGTACATGCGTGTGCAAGATTGAAAGACGATCTGGCTAAACTACCAGAAAAGATTCCTGTCGGGTTGAGTGAAACTGAACCAACACCAGCAATGCCTGATGACTGTAAAATAACCAATAATTCGTTGGCTTCATATCATAAATACTACAATGAAAAGAAAACACGTTTTGCACGATGGACAAAACGACCTGCACCTAATTGGTACATACCTGCATAATGCCAACATACGATTTTTTAAATACTGAAACTGGTGAAACGTTTGAGAAACTTCTAAGCCTTTCCGGCAAAGAGGAATATCTCAAAGAAAATTCACACATTCAACAAATTCATCTTGGCGCCATGTCAATTGTCAGTGGCGTATCAATTACTGGTAAAGTACCAGACGGCTTTAAAGAAGTTCTAGCAAAAGTTTCCGAGAATCACAAACAATCTTCCGTTGCAAACAAACACGGCAAGAAATCTATCAGAGAATCACAAACACAACGTATCGTGGACAAGCATCTAGGAAAATTTGGGCAGTAACTACATTATGCTAACTTTTACAAAGGGGCATATATGGCTAAAAAATCTTTGCAGAAAAAAGTAGCACTTCTGAATGAGTACATCACCAGAGAAATTGAAAAAGAAATGACCACAGAATTATCACAAATAGAAAAAGACAATATCACTGCAAAGATAGAAAAGAAGTATCCTAGACAAAGTTATCCACACCACAGCCGAAATCACTACTTTACATAATGCGAACATTTGAACATGTAATTTTACCCCAATTACAATTTGACTTAAAAGCAGAAACCACCGATAGTGGTAGATTGTATACTACGCCAGAAGGCAATCAGTATAGGTCTATCACTACGGTGCTTTCTCATTTCAACAAACAAGCAATCTATGAGTGGCGACAGGCCGTAGGTGAAGAACGAGCAAACGAGATATCACGCAAGGCATCAAATCGTGGCACAAAGGTACACAAGATTTGTGAAGATTACATCAACAATGAAATAAACGATTTTAGAATGCAAATGTTGATGCCTGATCTGAAGGAACTATTCTTCAAAATCAAGCCAATCATTGATGAGAATGTTGGTAATGTTTATTCACAAGAACAAGCACTATACTCTGACAAATACCGTATTGCTGGTCGTGTAGACTTGATTGCCGAATGGAATGGTAAGTTATCGGTCATTGACTTTAAGACTTCCACCAAGCAGAAGAACGAGCATTATATTCAGAATTACTTTATGCAGTGTACAGCATATGCACTAATGTTTGCTGAACGAACTGGTATTTGGATTGATGATATTGTGGTATTGATTGCTACCGAAGAAGGACCAGCGCAAGTATTTGAAAAGCAGATTCACGATTATCGGCAACCATTGATTGAGATGATTAATAAATATGCTTGACATTTTGGGGGCATCATGCTATCATTTAAACAACATACTCAATTAGATGAAGGTAACACGCTGGCAAGACTGGCTAAACACGCTGAAGAGGGTAGGCACTATGCTGTTATTTCCTCACAGCGACCACATGATGAAGTATCGCCAGAACAAAATAAGAAGCATCATGAAGAACTTAAAAAGAAACTGACTGCACAAGGCTACACTCACAAAGAAGTTGAAGGTCATTGGGAAGGTGGTAAAGAAAAGTCTATATTGGTACATGCAAAAGGAAAAGGAGATGAACACGGCAAACAACTCCTCCATGATATTAAAAAACATGGAGAACATTATAATCAAGACTCAATCTTACATCACGATGGAAAAACAGCGACCCTACACGGAACAAACAAAACAGGATTCCCAGGTCACGGCAAGACAGAGAATGTAGGCAAGATGGCTTTCAATAAGCCACATGCACCGTTTCAAACAGAAACAAAACCAAAATCTGACAAGCCGCTGAAACCAGGAAGAACGAGCAAAGGTTCAGCAAGATTCACAACGGTGTGATATGCAAATTACTGAAAAAGAATACGACCAAAAACTTGATGCGTACTTGAGAGAGCAAGGTCCTAATCCAGGTACTACTTTCTTTGGTTCATGGGGTTGGTATGCAGCAAAGAAAAATGAGTTTCAAAGAAAAATAGAACAAGAAGGGTTTGAAGTAATTTCTTCAAACTGATATAAACTATGAAAAAAATAGCGATAGTTGGTAGAGGCACGGTTGGTTGCTTATCAGTAGCACATTATCTTAGATATACCAATTGGAATATAGATTGGATTTATGATCCTCTTATTGAAACTACTCCGGTAGGAGAAGGAACGAATTTAATATTTCCGAAATCTCTCAGAGAAACGTTAGGATTTAGTAGCGTTGACATGGATAATGTGAACTCTACTCCAAAACTGGGTATTTGGAAAAGAAACTGGGGTCAAGGCGAAGATTTTAAACACACATTTCTTGCTGGTGACCATGGACTACATTTCAATGCAGTTCAGTTACAAGATTATATCTTTGAAAAAATGAGGAATGATCCAAGAGTTAATTTGATAGAATCAAATATACCAACTCCTGATTCTGTTGATAGTGATTATGTTATGATGTGTACTGGATCACCTAAAGATTTGATGGAAGATTATACTGTTCATGATCACATACCAGTAAATGCCGCTATGGTATTTCAGTGTCCTTGGGATATGCCGAAATTTTTTTATTCATTAACATTCGCCAAAAAATTTGGTTGGGTTTTTGGAATACCATTAAAAAATAGATGCGCCATAGGTTATGTTTATAATGATCAATATTGTACTGAAGAGGATATCATAACGGAAGTTCAGGACATACTTGATGAATTTAATTTGGTGCCAACGGCGACTAGAAAACTAAAATTTAGAAATTATTCCAGAAAACAAAATTTTGATGTTAGAGTTTGTTACAATGGTAACGCTTCTTATTTTCTTGAACCACTTGAGGCTACATCTACGGGATTTTCAGATTATATTAATAGACTTTCTTTTGATTATTGGTATACGAAAGAATTTAATCAAAATGCAGTAAATGAATTCTATAAAAGAGAAATAACCGAAACTGAAGCAATGATATGCTTGCATTATTTTTCAGGCTCAGTATATAATAACGAGTTTTGGAAATATGCTCAAAAATTAGGTGAAAATATTATAAAAGAAAATTTTAAAAATAAAACTAAATTTTCTGAAATTATAAAAGTAGCTTTGGATGAAAAAACTTTAAAAAAACCACATACAGTTTCATTTGAAAGAAGCATAGGGTCTTGGCCAGTTCTAAGTTATGTGCAAAATATTAAAAATCTTGGAATAGAAGAACGTTTGAAAGAATTGTTGTAATCCCTTCAAAGTGAAGGCATTCTGGACGTGGGTTCGACTCCCACCTAGTCCACCAGAAGTGTTGTTTAGGGTGATATGTAAGAGTTTAACAAGACTCTGAGGATTGGAATTCCCGACCTGTGAACAGCA